>Ga0181526_10000040_pt1 | contig 132859 bp, 133 predicted proteins | sample PEATcosm2014_Bin_35_FD_119750 | JGI IMG/M metagenome (GOLD analysis project Ga0181526, IMG submission 119750) | Peatland microbial communities from MTU Mesocosm Facility, Houghton, MI, USA - PEATcosm2014_Bin06_30_metaG | ecosystem: Environmental > Terrestrial > Soil > Wetlands > Peat | place... | reverse complement strand
GAGAGCGCCGTCTTATAGAGGCTCGATTCTGCGCTGTCCAGAATAGGCCCGCAAGCCGTGGCGGGAATCAGTTCGGCATCTCGCCGCCGTCCTCCCGTCGTTCGTCCTCTTCTTCGTCTTCGGTCACCGGCGCCGCATAGACGCCGGAAAACCAGCGGTGCAGGTCGACGTCGGCGCAGCGTTTCGAGCAAAACGGCCGGAACATCTGCTCCTGCGGCTTGCCGCAGATCGGGCAAGCTTTGCGGGCTTTCGGGTCGGACATCATGGAAATATGGGGCGTGCGGTAAAGGCTGCCAGCATCACAGCGTATTGAGCCAGCCGAAATGAACCGGATAGCCCTCGCCGCCGAGGAGCGACAGCGTCTCGTAGAGCGGGAGGCCAACGATGTTGGAATAGGAGCCGACCATCTTCACCAGAAAACTGCCGGCGATGCCCTGCGCCGCATAGCCGCCCGCTTTGCCGCGCCACTCGCCCGAGGCCAAATAGGCTTCGATGTCCTGGTCGGAGAGCCGCTTGAAGCGGACCCGCGTTTCGACATGGCGCTGCCTGAAGGCCTCCTTCGGCGTCACCAGGCAGACGCCGGTATGGACGCGATGATTGCGGCCGGACAGGAGCCGCAGGCACTGCGCCGCCTCGTCAAGCAATTCGGCCTTCGGCAGGATGCGGCGGCCGACCGCGACCACGGTGTCGGCGGCGAGGATATAGGAGCCTTTCAGTTCGTCATCGATGCTCACCATGGCGAGCGCGGCTTCGGCCTTCAGCCGCGCCAGCCGTGTCGCGCAGGCGCGCGGGAGTTCGCCACGCTTCGGCGTCTCGTCGATATCGGCAGGACGCAGCGCGTCCGGCTCGATGCCGACCTGATTGACCAGCGACAGCCGGCGCGGCGAGCCGGAGGCGAGCACGAGTTTCGGGCGGCCTATCATTTGAACCGATAGGTGATGCGGCCCTTGGTCAGATCGTAAGGCGTCATTTCTACAAGCACCTTGTCGCCGGCCAAGACGCGGATGCGGTTCTTGCGCATGCGGCCCGCCGTGTGAGCGATGATTTCGTGCTCGTTTTCGAGCTTGACGCGGAAGGTGGCGTTCGGGAGCAGTTCCGTCACGACACCGGGAAATTCCAGAAGTTCTTCCTTCGCCATTCGCTTCCCGGAGATATTGCGCCCTGGCCGCGACACCAGAACGCCTATGGTAACTTCAGTCTGGTAACCCTGGTCTTGTAACCTTCGTCTTGGCCAAAATTGGCGCGGAACGTAGCGGATGACGGGCCAATCGACAACTGCTGCGCTCCATCAAGTTGTGCTCGTCCGGTCAAAACCATCCTCATTCATTGCCGCCGCCGCGGGTCAGGAAACGCTGCCGGATACGCGCGAGCAACTGATCGCGAACCTCGCGATAGGCATCCAGACGCTGCTCGCGGCTGCCTTCGGCGGCGCTGGGGTCCGCGGTCGGCCAATATTCGACATCGATGCCGCTGAGCCGGGTGATTTCGAGCGCGCGGTGATGCGCCTCCGGCGCCAGCGTGATCATGAGGTCGAAATTGAGCCCCTCCCATTCGTCGAGTTCCTCGAAAGTCACCGGCTTGTGGCGCGAAATGTCGAGGCCGATTTCATCCATCACCGCGACGGCGAAGGGGTCGAGCTCGCCTTTGCGCACGCCGGCCGAGCCGACATAGATCGCGCGTCCAAAAATCTGACCGAACAAGGCCGCGGCCATCGGCGAGCGCACCGAATTGAGGCCGCAGGCGAACAACACCGCCAGAGGTCGTTTCGCTGCCAGCGCCATCGGATTATCGGATTGCAAGAGCTGCCGGGACGACATCTTGCCGGGGCATGATCTTTTCGGAAAACCGGGTTCCATTTTTTCGGATCATGCTCTCAGCCCTTCCAATGCAGGACCGTGATCAGCGTGAACAGCCGCCGCGCAGTATCGAAATCGAGTTCGACCTTGCGCTTGAGCCGTTCCATCACCAGGCTGGAGCCTTCGTCGTGCAGCGCGCGCCGGGCCATGTCGAGCGCCTCGATGCGATCCGGCGTCGCGGTGCGGATCGCCGCGTAATAGCTGTCGCAGACGGTGAAATAATCTTTGACAATACGGCGAAACGGCATCAGCGACAGCATATGGGCAACCACCGGCGTGCCGTCGGTGGTGCGGATATCGAAGACGAGGCGATTGCCGCTGATACCGAGCTGCAGCGCATAGGGCCCGCCATCGTCGCCGGACGGTCGGAATTGGTTGTCCTCGATCAGGTCGTAGATCGCGACCCGGCGCTCGTGCTCGACGTCGTCGTTCGAGCTGCCGAGCGAGGCTTCATCGAGCGTGATCGCCGCGAGCCGCCCGGTCTTTTCTTTATCGCGTCCGGTTGGCGGCATCAGCGATTGAGCCGGATCGAGATCGAGCGGGCATGCGCCTCGAGCCCCTCGGCCTTGCCGAGCGCGATGGCGGCGCCGCCGAGCGCGCGCAATTGTTCGGGGCCGCATTTGAGGATCGAGGTGCGCTTCATGAAATCGAGCACGCCCAGCCCCGAGGAGAATCGCGCCGATCGCGCGGTTGGCAGCACATGGTTGGAGCCGGCGACGTAATCGCCGATCGCTTCCGGCGTATGCGCGCCGATAAAGATCGCTCCGGCATTGCGGATGCGCCCGGCCAGCCGGTCGGCGTCGGCTGCGGCGATTTCCAAATGCTCCGGCGCAATGGCGTCGGTGAGCGGCAGCGTTTCGTCGAGATTGCGGAGAACGATCACCGCGCCGAAATCGCGCCACGAGGCCGCGGCCACGGCTCCGCGCGGCAACCCTTTCAGCTGGCTCTCGACCGCGCGCTCCGTCGCGGCGGCGAGTTCTTCACTGTCGGTCATCAGGATCGCTTGCGCGCTCGCATCGTGCTCCGCCTGCGCCAGAAGATCGGCGGCAATCCAGTCCGGATTGCCGTTCTTGTCCGCAATGATCAGCACCTCGGAGGGGCCCGCGATCATGTCGATGCCGACCTTGCCGAACACGATGCGCTTGGCGGCCGCCACATAGGCATTGCCCGGGCCGACGATCTTGGCGACCGGCGTGATGGTCGCCGTCCCATAAGCGAGCGCCGCGACCGCTTGCGCGCCGCCGACGCGGTAAATTTCGTTGACGCCGGCGAGTTCCGCCGCCGCCAGCACCAGCGGGTTGAGTTCGCCGCCCGGCGACGGCACCACGATCACGAGCCGCGGCACGCCCGCCACCTTTGCCGGCACGGCGTTCATCAGCACCGAGGACGGATAGGCCGCGGTGCCGCCCGGCACGTAAAGTCCGACCGCCTCGATCGCGGTCCAGCGCGAGCCGAGTTCGACGCCGAGCGCATCGGTAAAGCGATCGTCCTGCGGCACCTGGCGGCGGTGATAGGCCTCGATGCGGCTCTTGGCGAGGTCGAGTGCGTCGAGCGTCTCGCCGCTGCAGGCAGAGCGCGCCGCCGCAATCTCGGCGGCGGTCACCTTGAGACCGGCGCGGTCGAGATCGAGCTTGTCGAATTTGAGTGTGTAGTCTTTCAGCGCGCGATCGCCGCGGGCGGCGACATCGGCGACGATGGCCCGGACGGTATCTTCGACATCGGCCGCCGCCTCGCGCTTGGTGTCGAGGAAGGCGCGGAATTTCTGCGCGAAATCGCTGGAACGGATATCGAGGCGAATGGCCATAATGACGACGTGATGCCGATGGTGATTGCGACCTTACCGCTACGGTGCGGGGTCAGTAGCAGTCCGACGATATTATAACAATTCTAATATTCGGCTTTTAGATTGACAAAAACGGCGTCCTTCCCCAAGTGCTTAGGCGAGATTTGAGTGGAGAGGAAACGCGCTTTGCCCATGCGATTGCGAGGCAAGATCGGCTACCGGCTGCTGGCGCTGATCGCACTCGCCGGGAGCTTTTGGCTAGGCGCGGCCAGCGTGCGCGCCAATGATACGGTTACGCTGTCGATCACCATGAAGGATCACAAGTTCGATCCCGCCGAGCTCCACGCGCCGCCGGGCCGAACCATCGCCATCCATGTCAAGAATCTCAATCCGATCGTCTCCGAATTCGAGAGCAGCGAATTGCATTTCGAGAAGATCGTCCCGGTCGGCGCCGAGGCCGTCGTCTATGTGCGGCCGCAACAACCGGGCCGCTACAATTTCTACGACGATTTTCACCGCGACACCCAAGGTTATCTGGTCGTGCCGTGAAATAGGACATGCAAGCTGTGCTGAAACGTGACGTGAAAGTCGTATCGTGAGGGCGCCGTGCTAGCCGCGCTGTTGATCGTGTTTCGCGAAGTGTTCGAAGCCGGATTGGTCGTCGGCATCGTGATGGCGGTGACGTCGGGCGTTGCCGGCCGCACCCTATGGATCGCGGGCGGCGTCACGGCGGGTGTGCTCGGTGCGTGCCTCGTGGCGCTGTTCACCGGCGGGCTGTCGGAACTGTTCGGCGGCAGCGGCCAGGAAATCTTCAATGCCGGAATTCTCGGCTTCGCGGTGCTGATGCTGACCTGGCACAATGTCTGGATGTCGCGTCACGGCCGCGAACTGGTCGCCGAGTTGCGCGCCGCCGGCGAAGCCGTCGCCGCCGGATCGAAGTCGCTCTTGGCGCTCGCCATCGTGGTCGCGATTGCGGTGCTGCGCGAAGGCTCGGAGGTCGTTCTGTTTCTCTATGGCGTCGCAGCAGCCCAAGGCGGCGCGAGCTGGACGATGGTGGCGGGCGGCTTCATCGGCCTCGTCCTCGGTTCGCTGGTCTGCCTGATGACCTATCTGGGCCTTGTCACCATTCCGGCGCGCTATTTGTTCAGCGTCACCAGCGCGTTGATCGCTCTGCTCGCCGCCGGCATGGCCGCGCAGGCCATCGCCTTTCTCGAACAGGCCAATATCCTCACGGTCGGCGGCGAAACGGTGTGGGATACGTCTTGGATATTGAGCGACTCGAGCTTCCTCGGCCGGGCGCTACACACCTTGATCGGCTATGTCGATCAACCAACCGCGATGCAGGTTGTCGTCTATGCGGGAACGTTGGCAACGATTATCCTGCTGATGAAGTTGTTTGCCGCGCCGTCGGCGCGGCAGGCGCGAACAGCGTAGATGTCAGACCGTCGCCGAGCCCGTCGCGAAATGGTCCGGGCATAAGGCCGCCGTCGTAACCTCGCCGAGATCGGCGAGCTCGGCTTCCAGGCATTCGACCTCGAGACGGATGACGCCGCCGCCCGAGAAAGTCAGGGTCACGGTCCCGGCGGGTGAATCGCCCTCGGCGAATTCGACCGCGAGCAGATTGAGCCGCGCTGTCTTATCGCTCTGATCGAGATTCCGGCATTTGCAGCCGTTGACACGCTCGAAGCGGAGCGCGGTCCGGCAGCGCCGGTAATCCGCCGTGGCATCGGGTTTGGCATCGACCGCAGTCATCCAATCGAAGCGGTTGAGCGCCATGACGAAGCGATGCTCGCCCGGCAGCCAAAGAATGTCGCCGATCTTGACCATGGCGTCTTGCAGATGGGCCGACACCACCTCGATGTCGTCCTTGTCGAGAGCGACGAGTTTCAGTTCATCCGTGCACGGGCTCATCGGCGTCCGCGTCCCCAATTGACTTCTTCTCCGTGGTCGAAGTTAGGAAGGCGGCACCGGCGGCGCAAGCCCCCGGCGAGATCAGAATGCAACGCAAGCCGAGCGCACGATGATACCGACCGAGTGCTGGTGAAACCGGCGCTTGTAGGAGTCCACGACCGCTTCGAGCAGCCCTTCATCCTCGGCATTGCCGGGCAGCACGATCTCGACGCGCTTCGAGAGTTCGTGCTCGATCGTACCGGTCGCGGGATCGCGCCACTGTCCGGCGCCATCCGAGACGGTCAGGCCGTCGGGAAAGCGCGGCGTGACTTCCCGCGCCAAGAAATGCGCCCACGCCGCGTTGCTGACGCCAAGCCTGCCGCCGATATCGCGGCCGAACAACAATTCGGCCACCTGTCTCGGCTGCTGCTTGCCGTAGCACGATCGCGGCGATGTCTGCGCCGGCGCGACGGTCGTGGTCGCGGCGAACAGCGCGATGCCCAGCGGCCAAAGCAAAACGCGACGCATCAATGGCTCGCCCTCCCAAGGAAGGCGAGCCTAACGGCCGGTCGGGTTATTTGCACCCTTGCGGCGTGGCGGTTTTGCCGGGCGGACACCCTGGCGCCGGGGCCGGATGCGGAGGTGCGGCCGGATGTGGCGGAGGCGGTGCTGGCGGCTGCGCCGCCGGATGGGGTGGTGGTGGCGGCGCCGCAGCGGGACGTGGCGGGGGCGATGGCGCTGCGGCCGGATGGGGCGGTGGCGCCGCCGCAGGATGCGGTGGTGGCGGCGGGGCGGCAGGCGCCGTCGAGGGTGCCAGCGGTGAAGCCGGGCGCGGTGGCGGCGGTTCGGGGCGGCCCGGTGGCGGAGACGGCGGCGCACCAGTTCCCGGCGCCGGCGGTCGCGCGAAGGTCGGGGTCGGACCCGGCGGGTGCGGCGGTGCGCCGGGCGCGCCCGGATGCGGCGGCAGCGGCTCGGGCCTAACAAATGCGCTCGGCGGTGCCGTCGGCGCTCCCGGCTCGGCTGGACGACTTGGTGCCAGTCCCGGCGCCACTCCCGGCGCCGCGTGTGTCACGGCTCCCGGCAGTGAAACTTGCACCGGCGGTCGGCCACTAGGCGGGGTACCCGGAGGTACTGGCCGAACCGCAACCGTCCGCGGCGGCCTCGCAAGGGCGGGAAGCGCGGCCGCAGCGGGCACCGGCAAGGCGAAGCGCTCGCGCGGTGGCGCCGGCGGCGGCAGCGCCGAGAATTCATGCGGCCGCGGCGGCAGGAAAAATCCCGGCGGCCGAGGCGGCGGCCGAAAGCGCGGACCTTCGAACATCAGGATCGGCTGATCGATAAATGTCAGCTCATCGGGTGGCGGCGGCGGCACGCCGAAATCGAACAGCGCAAACCCCGGCGGCGGTTCCTCGACGGCCCGGAGCATCGCCAAGCGGCGGCGCGCATCCCAAGCGTGCGGACCGTTCGGATAGCGGCGCAGATAGGACCAATACGCCGGCGGCGCATCGGCGGCGACGCAGCGGCGCCAGATGATTTCTTCGCGGCGGACCGCCAACATCGCGGCAATGCGCGGCGAGTAAGGGCTGTCCGGATAAAGGCTGAGGAATTGCTCATAGCCCGCCATGGTGTCGAGCGCGATCGCCGCCGCATAGGCATCGTCCGGATTGCCAAAATCGCGCATCGGCTTAGCGCGGATCTCGGCGAACGGCATCGTGTTTGGCGGCGGCGGCGCGGCCGCTGCACGCTCCGTCAAGAAGAACGGCTCGCCGATCTGCGAGGCGTACCATGGCACTTCGGCGCCTTGCGTCTGCTCGCTGACGCGCAACCGCAGCTGCGCAAAAATATCGTCGAGGCTGAGCCCGCCGGCGCCGATCATCTCGGTGAGCGCGGTCGCATAGGCGCCGTAGGGGCCGGGCTCGTCCGGCGCAACGGTGCCCGGTGCGTTATTGAACGCCACCGCCATGCTGGGCGGCGGCTCGACCAGGGCGAGCCCGCTCGCCAAAGGCTCCCCGCTGCGCGCAAACGGATTCTGGTGCGCCGCATCGAGGATGACGATCTTGACGCGTCCCGGCAGGGCCGCGAGCGGTTGGGTGAAATCGGAGATCCGTATCGCCTGCAGCGGCACGTCGACGGCGCGCGCGATGTCGGCGTCGACCGGAACGAAATAATTCTCGCCTTCGAATTGCAACCCGTAGCCGGCGAGATAAACGAGCGCGACCGCGTTCGGTCCTGCGGCCGAAACCTGGCCGAGGAATTCGCGGAAGGTTTCCCGCAGCGTCGCCTGATCGAGGTTCTGCGCGCCGGTGACAGTGAAGCCCGCCATCGTCAGCGCGTCGGCGACGAGGCCGGCGTCGTTGGCCGGTGTCGGCAGCGTGCCGGCCCGGTAGTGGTCGTTGCCGATCACCAGCGCGAAGCGGACTTCCTGAGCTTGGCCGGGACGCTGACCGAGAAGCAATGCAGCGACGGCGATGAGACAAAAGAACAAAGCGCGCGCAAATCCGATCATCGCGATGACCCCGACTCAATGTTGGTGCAGTGCAACCGATGTCAGTGTGCCCGGATCAATTCGTCTGAATGATGTCAGGCGATACCTTTCGCTGAACCTGGTCGCGGCCGGCCATGGTGCCCTAGAGATCTTTCCCCTCGACATCCATGTTTGACCTGCGCTAGGGCGGGACAGGCTCGGTTCGAACGCCAGCGGAGTTTTTGCTCGGAAGCCGGTGTGCAAGTTGGATTTGCTTCGCGGCCTCGAGCGCGCTAAGAGCTACCTAACAAAAGCATTTGTTAACTTGCTTCGCGTATCTGCCGAAGGTCTGTTCTACAATAGTCTATTCTGCAATAGTCTGTCCGGCCCGGTATTCCGTCCAGTGGTTCCGCGGTCGATTGTTGGTCGGCTATACGATACGGTTGACGATTGAGGATATCTCGACTGATATAGCTCGACTGCCAAAGTTCAACGGCCAAACGCGGTGAACTAAACTCATCTGTTGGCTTTTCTTTCACTCCCGTACGGGATACAAGCTGCCTTTATTGAAAGGGAGGTTTTATGGCGAAGCGGACAAAGAAGCGGCGTGCGTGGACTTCGGTTGAAGTCCGTGACCTGAAATCGATGGCGAAGAAGAAGACTCCGGCATCTGCAATTGCCAAGAAGCTGAAGCGAACCGAAGGCGCGACGCGCCAGAAGGCCTTCAGCATCGGGCTTTCGCTCGATTCTCGCTCCTGATCTTTCGAGCCAATCTAATTCGTACAGTGTGATGGCGCCGGCCTGCAGCTCAGGCCGGTGCGTCGCTGTATGGCAATTTTGTTTGTGCCGGGCAGGTTGGCGCTGCGCCCTCGCGCGGAGCCGCGTCGGCCGCACGGATATGCGGCCGGCGTTCGTACGACTGCCGTTTAGGAATGATGTCCGCAAGGGGACCGGGCGGCGCCCCGCTTGGCCCCCCCTCTAGCGGTTCCGTTCCCAGGCTTGGTCGGTCCCGGAACATTAACTAATGGCCGTGAACTAATGGCCGTGAACCTGCCCCAATAAGCCTATAATAAGGAGTACGGGATATATTGTCCGGGTTCGGCGCCGCTATTCCGGTGTCCGGATGGCAGCCGGCAGTCCATTGTAAGTCTCGCCGCCGATTGTCAGCCCCCGGGTTGGGATGAACGCTCCAGGTACGAAGCCTCCATGAGCCAGCCTATCGGCCCGCCGCGACAGCAGCCCGCCAGTTCCGAACTTGCCAATGCGCTCGGCGCCTGCCGCCGCGCTTTTATCGCCATCGCGCTGTTCAGCGGCATGAGCAACATTCTGATGCTCAGCGGCGCGCTGTTCATGCTCGAAGTCTATGACCGGGTGTTGCCGAGCCGGAGCGTACCGACCCTTGTCGCCTTGTTGCTGCTGGTGACCGGCCTCTATGCGGCGCAGGGCGTCATCGACATGATCAGGAGCCGCATCCTGGTCCGCATCGGTCACAGTCTCGATGAGGCGATGAGCATGCGGGTCTATGAGACGGTCGTCCGGCTGCCGCTGAAGATCGGCTCGAAGGGCGACGGCACGCAACCCATCCGCGATCTCGATTCGGTGCGCACGTTCCTTTCCGGCATCGGGCCGGTGGCTTTTTTCGATCTGCCCTGGATGCCGGTCTATCTGGCGATCTGTTTCCTCTTCCACACCTATATCGGCCTGACCGCGCTCACAGGCGCCATCATCCTCGTCGCACTGACGGTGCTCACCGAGGTCCAGACGCGGCGGCCGACCCGCAGCGCTACGCAATTCGCCGTGGCGCGCAATACGCTCCTTGAAGCAAGCCGGCGTAATGCCGAGGCGATGACGGCGATGGGCATGGTCGGCCGGGTCGCCAAGCACTGGAACGATCTCAACCGCAATTATGTTGCGGCGAGCGGCCGCGCCAGCGATGTCGGCGGCGGCCTTGGTTCGATCTCGAAGGTGCTGCGGATGTTGCTGCAGTCCTCGATCCTGGCGGTCGGCGCCTGGCTCGTGATCAATCAGCAATCGACCCCGGGCATCATCATCGCCGGCTCGATTCTCGGTGCGCGGGCGCTCGCCCCGGTCGATCTCGCCATCGCCAATTGGCGCGGTTTCGTCGGCGCCCGGCAGAGCTGGCAGCGCCTGTCGAAATTGCTCGGCCATCTGCCGCCGCGAACCGAACCGATGCCGCTCAACCCGCCGGCGCGCACGCTCGTGGTCCAGAACGCCGCCGTTACGCCGCCCGGCCAGCAAAAAATCGTCTGTCAGGATGTCAACTTCACGCTGACGGCCGGAAAGGCGCTTGGCGTGATCGGACCGACCGCGTCGGGCAAATCCTCGTTGGCGCGCATGCTGGTCGGTGTCTGGACACCGGTACGCGGCACCATACGGCTCGACGGCGCCACACTCGATCAGTGGTCGCCGGAAGCGCTCGGCCGGCATATCGGTTACGTGCCGCAGGACGTCGAACTGTTCAGCGGCACGGTGGCGCAAAATATTTCGCGGTTCGACGATGCGCCAAGTGCCGATGCGATCATCGCCGCCGCGCAGGCGGCCAGCGTCCACGATCTGATCACCGGTCTGCCGGAAGGCTACGAGACCGTGGTCGGCGATCACGGCAGCGCCTTGTCGGCGGGTCAAGCGCAGCGCATTGCGCTTGCGCGTGCGCTGTATCGCGATCCGTTTCTGGTCGTGCTCGACGAACCGAATTCGAATCTCGATGCGGAGGGCGATGAAGCGCTCACGCGCGCGATCCTCGGACTGCGCGCTCGCGGCGCCATCACGGTCGTGGTGGCGCATCGTCCGAGCGCGATCGCAGGCGTCGATTATATTCTGATCATGGCCAAGGGCCGCCAACAGCAGTTCGGGCCCAAGGAAGAGATTCTCGCCCGTTTGGCGCCGCCGGCTGCGGCGCCGCGTCCCTTGAAGGTGGCGGAGCAGGGAGGTTCGGGATGATCAAGAAGATTATCGCCGCAGCCCACGCGGCGCTGGCATGGCACGTCGCCAACCGGGCGCCGGCGCAGAGTTCCCGAGAATCGATCAGCCGCCATGTTGTCGCCGGCTCCGTGCTGGTCGCCGTGCTGGTTTTCGGCGTCGGCGGCTGGGCTTCGACCGCCGAGATTTCCGGCGCCTTGATCGCGCCAGGCTCGATCGTCGTCGATTCGAATGTGAAGAAAGTGCAGCACCCGACCGGCGGCGTCGTCGGCAAGCTCTATGTGCGCGACGGCGATCACGTCAAAGCCGGCGACATGCTCATTCAGCTCGATGAGACGGTGACCGAGGCCAATCTCGCCATCGTCACCAAGGGCCTCACAGAACTCTATGCCCGCAAGGCGCGGCTTGCCGCCGAGCGCGACGGCGCCGATACGGTCGCGGTGCCGTCGGAGTTTGCGGACGAACTCGACGATCCCGCGGTTAAAGATGCGCTGTCGAGCGAGCGCCGGCTGTTCGATTTGCGGCGCCAGGCGCGCCTCGGCCAGAAGGACCAGCTGCGGCAGCGCATCTCGCAGCTGAAGGAACAAGTCGCCGGGCTTGCCGCGCAACAGGACGCCAAGGACAAGGAAACGGCGCTGATCGAGCAGGAACTCGCCGGCGTGCGCGATCTGTGGCAGAAGAATCTGGTTCAGCTCAATCGTCTCACCTCGCTCGAGCGCGATGCCGCCAAGATCGAAGGCGAGCGCGGCCAGCTTGTCGCCCAGACCGCCGAAACCAAGGGCAAGATCACCGAGACCGAGCTGCAAATCATCCAGATCGACCAGGATCTGGCGAGCGACGTCGCCAAGGAATTGCGCGAGACCGACAGCAAGATCGGCGAATATGTCGAGCGCAAGGTGACTGCCGAGGATCAGCTCAAGCGCACCGATATCCGCGCGCCGCAGGACGGCATCGTGTTTCAGTCGACCGCGAATACGGTCGGCGGCGTCATCACCGCCGGCGATCCGATCATGCTGATCGTGCCGGAGAGCGATAATCTCCTGGTCGAGGTCAAGGTCGATCCGAAGGACATCGATCAGGTGCAGTTCGGCCAGGCCGTCGTGCTGCGGTTCTCGTCCTTCAACGTGCGCACCACGCCCGAGATCAACGGCAGTGTGGTGCGAATCGCTGCCGATACCTCGACCGACCAGCGAACCGGCCAGACCTATTACCTGGTCCGCATCTCGATGACGAAGGACGAGCTCAAGCGGCTTGGCGACGTCAAGCTGACGCCGGGCATGCCGGTCGAGGCCTTTATCCAGACCGGCGAGCGTACGATGCTGTCCTACCTGATCAAGCCGCTGCACGAACAACTCATGCGGTCGTTCCGCGAAAAATAGAATTGCGGCATTCCGCCGTTACCCTTGTGGGTAGCGCAGCCTCCGCTTCTGACGAGGCTTTTCTCTTGCTATAACGGCCGGGCGCTGTTCGGTGCGTGTGCGGAGATTTGCCGGCCATGAACAGGATAGCCCGTTGGGCGCGAAGTTTCGGTGTGGCGCGGGCCGTCTGCCTCGTGCTCCTGTTCGCGCTAGTGGCGCTTCGTCTCGCCAATCCCCGCCCGCTGGAAGAACTGCGGGTCCGCACTTTCGACCTGTTCCAGGTGTTGCGCCCGCGCGCGCAGACGACGCATCCGGTCGTGATCGTCGACATCGACGAGGCCAGCCTGAAATCGATCGGACAATGGCCGTGGCCGCGGACCACTTTGGCCGACCTGGTCACACGCATCACCCAGGCCGGCGCCGTCGCCATCGGTTTCGACGTCATCTTCGCCGAGCCGGACCGCATGTCGCCGGCGATCGCGGAACAGAGTTTCCGCGGCATCGATGCCGAAACGAGGTCCAAGCTCGACAGCCTGCCGAACAACGACGACGTTTTTGCCGATGCGATCAAGCATTCGCGGGTTGTCGTCGGCCAAGCCGGCGCTCAGGCACCGGCGCCGCGAAAGCCGGCCGAGATGACGCTGCAGACCGGCTTCGCCATCCGCGGTCCCGATCCGAAGCCGTATCTCGTGACCTTTCCGGGATTGTTGCGCAACGTTCCCCCCATCGAACAAGCCGCAGCCGGACGCGGGCTGTTTTCGATCAATCCGGAAAACGACGGCATCATTCGCCGCGTCCCCATCGTCATGGTGGCGCAGGATACGATTGTGCCGTCGCTGACGCTGGAAATGCTGCGGGTCGCGAGCCACGCCGGCGCCATCCTGATCCGCGTCAATGAAGCCGGCGTTCATTCGGTGGCGGTGCCGGGCCTCGAAATTCCGACCGACCGCAACGGGCAGTTCTGGGTCCATTTCAACAAGCACGACCCTGCGCGCTATGTCTCGGCAAAGGACGTGCTTGACGGCAACCTGCCGCCCGACCGGCTGCGCGGCCGGCTCGTCCTGCTCGGCACCTCGGCGACCGGGCTACTCGACCTCAAGACCACGCCCGTCGAGGCGGCAATGCCGGGCGTGGAAGTCCATGCGCAAATTCTCGAAAGCGCTTTGAGCAACACGGTGCTGGTGCACCCGGACTATGCCATCGGCGCCGAACTTTTGGTCGCGGTGCTGTTCGGGATCGCCATCATCGTCGCGGCGCCGTTGTTGTCGGCGAGCGTGGTGGTGCTGCTCGGCGTCGTCTTGATCGCCGGGCTCGTCGGCTTCTCGCTCTATCTGTTCGTCGCGCAGAATCTTTTGATCGACTTCACCTATCCGCTGATTTCGAGCTGGCTGATCTATCTGGTGCTGACCTTCGTGAATTATTTCCGCGAACAAAAACAGCGCCAGCAGATCCGTTCCGCCTTCGGCTATTACCTGTCGCCGCACATGGTCGAGCAATTGGCGCGTTCGCCGGAAAAGCTCGTGCTCGGCGGCCAGGAGCGCCGCATGACCATCCTGTTCAGCGATGTGCGCGGTTTCACCACCATTTCCGAACACTATAAGGACGATCCGCAGGGCCTGACCCGGCTGATGAACCGTTTCCTGACGCCGCTGACCAACGCCATCATCGAGCGCAAGGGCACGATCGACAAATATATCGGTGACGCCATTATGGCGTTCTGGAATGCGCCGGTGGATGACGACGAACAGGAAGCCAATGCCTGCGAGGCGGCGCTGGAAATGCAGGCGCGGGCCGCCGCGCTCAATGTCAAGCTGAAAGCCGAGGCCGAGGCGAATGGCGGCAAATACATGCCGCTGCGGATCGGCATCGGACTCAATACCGGCCCCTGCGTGGTCGGCAATATGGGGTCCGACTTTCGCTTCAATTATTCGGTGCTCGGCGATACCGTCAATTTTGCGTCGCGGCTCGAGGCGCGCACCAAGGACTATCGGCTGCCGCTGGTCATCGGTTCGCGCACCGCGGAAGGCGCCAAAGCGAAGTTCGCCACCATGGAGATCGATCTGATCCAGGTGAAGGGCAAAACCCAGCCCGAAGCGGTCTTTGCGGTGCTCGGCCGTGCCGAGGTCGAGCAGGACCCGCGCTGCGCCGAATTGCGCGATTTGAATGCGCAAATGCTCGCGCGATTCCGCAAACAGGACTGGGATGGCGCGCTCGAATTGATCAATCGCTGCCGCAAATCCGTGAACGGCTTCGAAGTGGCCGGCCTCTACGACATGTATGAGGAGCGCATCGAGGCCTATCGCGCCGATCCGCCCGGGCCGGATTGGGACGGCGTTTACGCGGCGGAATCGAAATAACTATAGCGACGCCGGGTCCGGAGATCGACCGGCGCTGATGAGCACCGGCGTGGCGAACCTCCGCACCCCTTCGCCGTCGAGGACAAACAGCGGAACGGCCCCGCGCATGTCCGCGTCCGCGACCAGCGTGTGCCAACGATTGTCGAGCAGGACCCAATGGCCGTCGAGGCGTACGGCGGCGACCGCGTGATCCTCATTGGCGGCGCTATTGCGCACAATGATGAGTTTCACGTCCTCGGCGGCGACGCCGGCAGCCGTCAGCGCCACGTATTTTGCGATGGCGTAATCCTCGCAGTCGCCGCGGCCGGTCGTTAAGGTTTCGAGCGGCGGGCTCCAGCGATCGGGCACGCCCCATTGCGCGAGGTCGCTCATCGGCTCGATCGCGAGATTGATCGCCCGATTGATTACGCCGACGCGGGCGCGGCCGGTAAGGGCGCGTCCTTGAGCGATGATGGCGAGAAAGTTTTGCGCCGCCGCCGGACAGGGCTGCGCGCCGGCGCTGCAGCGCGCTAGGATCGCACCTTCGGCGCGGATCTGAGCCTGGACGGTACTCCACTTCGCCCAGACACCGCCCTGCGTGATACGGACGGCCGTGAGGCCGAATGGCTCGGCGATCGACGGCGTCCTGGCGGCGGGCTCCGCCGGATCGGGTGTGGCGAGTTGCGCCGGCGGGGCGTGGAGCGCGGCGCGATCTTGAAGGTTCGGCAGTGCTCCGATTGAGGCGGTATCGGCCGCTGCCGAAATGCTCGACAGGTCGGCCGCATCCCACGGGGCCCAGAGCGAAACGACCGCGGCGTAATCGGGAAACGGAGCGAGCGTGTCGGTCTCGACGCTGGAGCGCGTCGGCAACAAAACCAGAAGCACGGCGATACTCCACGCCGCAATGCGACCGAACATTTGACGTCCCCGAACCGCGGGATCGGACGCTTGGCGCGCCGTCCCGGCTTTTTGTTCGAGGAGGCCATTAACGCGAATCCCGCTGCCGCCCGGTTAAGCCGGACCTTGGCGGCGGCAGTGATTGAAAATAGCGTGTAGTAATCGCCGTACGAGTACGGACAATTTTAGCGATTGCTTTTGGAATTGCTTTTACAGGCGGCCGTTTCTGCGATTAAATGGGTCGGTCGTTCCGGAACGGCTGAAGCGTCAACAAACCGGGATATTGGGGGGATCTACGTCATGCAGCGAACGCGCCTGATGAAGCTGTGCGGCCTGGCCGTGCTGGGATTTGTATTCGGGATCACGACCGCGTCGGCGCAGGACAAGACTTTCGAGCTCAAATTGTCGCACTGGGTGCCGCCGTCGCATCCGCTGCAGAAGGCGATCCAGGACTGGGCGGACGACATCGAGAAGGCGTCGAACGGAACCATCAAATACAAGATCTATCCGTCGCAACAGCTCGGCAAAGCCTTCGACCATTACGACATGGCGCGCGACGGCATCGCCGACTTCGCCTACATCAATCCGGGTTATCAGCCGGGACGATTCCCGATCATCGCCGCCGGCGAATTGCCGTTCCTGGTCGGCAAGGCCAAGGGCGGCAATCGCGCGATCGATGCCTGGTACCGCAAATACGCCGCGGCCGAGATGAAGGATGTGCATTATTGCTTCTCCTTCGTGCTCGACCCGCTGGTGTGGCACTCCTCGAACAAAAAGATCGTGGTGCCGGCCGACATCAAGGGGCTGAAGGTCAGGCCGGCCCAGGGCACCATTGCCGCATGGGTCACGTCGCTCGGCGGCACCAATGTCCAGTCCAGCGCACCGGAGGTGCGGGACATTCTCGCCAAAGGCGTCGCCGACGCCGTCACCTTCCCCTGGGGTTCGACGCTGCTGTTCGGCCTCGACAAAGTCACCAAATATCACATGGACGCGCCGCTCGGCTCGGTCATGTTCCAATGGGTGATGAGCCCGGCGACCTACGCGGCGATGTCGCCGTCGCAGCAGAAAGTGATCGACGATCATTGCACCACCGAATGGGCGGCGCGGTTCGCGGACCCGTGGGCCGACTTTGAGCATGCCGGCTTGGAGAAAATGAAGGCCGAGCCGGACCAGGACGTCTACACCATCAGCGACGAGCAACTGGCGGAATGGAAGAAGTCGGCCGAGCCGCTCAAGCAGAAATGGGCGGACGACGTGAAGAGGGCGGGCGGCGACCCGGACGCGATCTTCAAGGAGCTGCAGGCCTCGCTCGCCCAATACGGCGCGGGCTTCTAACCGCGGCATCGTCAACGGCGGCGGCGATTTGGCCGCCGCCGCCTTTTTCGAGCACCAGCAAGCCCAATGGCGCAGTCCCACGCTGCTTCGCCGACGCCCCAGGCGAACCCGCCGCGCAACGCGATGGATCGTTTCATCGATACCATCGAGTTGATCGCCGCGTTTTTCATCGGCCTCGTCGCTCTCGACATCTTCGTCTCGGTGCTGCTGCGCTATTTCTTCTCGGTGCAGATTCCCGACAGTTACGATTTCGGCCGGCTGCTGCTGGGCATCGTCATCTTTTGGGGCATCGCGGCTACGTCCTATCGCGGCAATCACATCACGGTCGATCTCGTTTACGCCAATGTCGGTCCGCGGCTGCAGCGCTTCATCGACGTCTTCGCGACGCTGGTGCTGTTGTTCGTGGTGACGGTGCAGACCTATACGCTGTTCGACAAGGTGACCGGCACGCGCGCCGACCATGTGCTGACGTTCGACCTGCGGCTGCCGGTATGGCCGTTCTTCCTGGTCGCCTGGCTCGGCGATGTCTCGGCGGTGTTTTTGATCGCGGTGCGCACCTACCGGCTGATTTTCCATCCCGAACTCTTGGGCGGGCAATATCAGATCAAGCCGGTGGAATGAGGCGGGTCGCATGACCGACATTCGAGTGCAGCGTCCATGAGCACCGATGCGGTGGCGATCCTGGGCTTTGTCGCGCTGTTCGCGCTGATGCTGTTGCGCGTTCCGGTCGGCATGGCGATGGGTCTCGTCGGCGTCAGCGGCTTTGCCTATGTGGTCGGCGGCACCGCGGCGCTCAAGAGCGTCGGCCTCACCTCGATGCGAACGGTGACCGATTATACTTTCGGCGTCATTCCGATGTTCTTGTTGATGGGCGCCTTCGTGTCCAATTCCGGCATGAGCCGCGAATTGTTTCGCGCGGCAAATGCCTTCGTCGGCCATTTCCGCGGCGGCCTCGGCATCGCCACCATCGCGGCTTGCGCCGGCTTCGCGGCGATATCGGGGTCTTCGGTCGCGACGGCCGCTACTTTCGCGACCGTCGCCTACCCGGAAATGCGCCGCTACAACTACCCGCAAAGTTTCGCCACCGGCGTGATCGCCGCCGGCGGCACGCTCGGCGCCATGCTGCCGCCGTCCACCGTGCTCGCCGTCTACGGCATCATCACCGAGCAGGATATCGGCAAACTGTTCATCGCCGGCATCATTCCGGGTCTGATCGCCGCCGCGATGGACATGATGACGGTCGTGATTATCGGCAAAGTGCGGCCGAACTTTCTGCCGGCGGCGCCGCGGCATAGCTGGGCGGAGCGCCGCGCCGGTTTGCGCAATATCTGGGCAATGCTGCTGCTGTTCGTGTTTGTCATCGGCGGCCTTTATGGCGGCTTGTTCACGCCGACCGAGGCCGGCGGCATGGGCGCCTCAGGGGCGCTATTGATCGGCATCGCGCGCGGCAAGCTGACGCGGACGGAAATCCGGCGCTCGCTGCTGCAGGCGGTGCGCACCGCGGCCGCCGTCCTCACGGTGCTGATCGGCGCGCTGCTGTTCGGTTATTTCCTGACGGTGACGCAGACGCCGCAGAAGGTGACGGAATTCCTCACCGGCTTGGGGCTCGAGCGCTACGGCGTGCTGGCTTTGATCATGGTGATGTACATCGTGCTCGGCTGCCTGATGGACTCGCTCGCCATGATCATCCTGACCATTCCCATCATCTTTCCGGTGATCACACAGCTCGGCTTCGATCCGATCTGGTTTGGCGTCATCATCGTGATGACGGTCGAACTCGGGCTCATTCACCCGCCGGTCGGCATGAACGTCTTCGTCATCAAAAGCGTGGTGCAGGACGTAAGCTTTTCGACGATTTTTCGCGGCGTGATGCCGTTCATCGTCACCGACCTGATCAGGCTGGTAATCCTGATATCGTTCCCGGTGCTGGCCTTGTGGCTGCCGTCGCACATGCTGAAGTGACGGCCGGGCGCGGGATCGCGAAGAGTTAGTTCAACCCCGTCCGCCGCCGGCCAGCACCGCGCGCGTCGCGCGGTCGGGACCGAAATCGTCGACGCCATCGATGGCAAGAAGATCGGCGAGCCGGGTGCGGGCGCGATTGACGCGGCTCTTGATGGTGCCGACCGCGCAGCCGCAAATCGCCGCCGCATCGTCATAGGAAAAGCCGGAAGCGCCGACCAGGATCAGGGCCTCGCGCTGGTCGGCCGGCAGTTTTGCCAAGGCGGTGCGGAATTCCTCGAACTCGACGCGGCCTGTCTGCTCGGGATGCGATTTCAGCGTTTCGGCATAGCGACCGTCGGCATCCTCCACTTCGCGCCGCCGCTTGCGATATTCGGAGCGGAACAGATTGCGCAAAATCGTGAACAGCCATGCCGGCATATTGGTGCCGGGCTGGAAGCTGTCGATATGAGCAAGCGCCCTGAGCAGCGTCTCCTGCACGAGATCGTCGGCGCGGTCGATATTGCCGGACAACGAGATCGCAAACGCGCGAAGGCTCGGCACGGTGGCCAGTATCTGATCGCGTATCGCAGGGTCGAGCTTCATCGGACTTGCCTCGGGACTTGCCTCGTCAGCCATCACTCTGTGTCCTGATCGCCGAGCCGCCGCACCAAATCGGCGAGATGGTCAGGCACGCCCTGACTGACGACATCGTTGTACATGGCGCGCAACTGCTGCCCGATCCGGGCCTGGACTTCGCGGCCCAACCGCGCTTCGGGCTTTTGCGGCGCCGTCGGTCTGTCCATGGGATTCTGCCTCTCCGGCGTCTCCGCGCGCGGTTCCAACGGTTCGAGGTTGGTTCTGCGGTGCTTCATTTCGTCGTCTTTCCCCCGCTCACCCATCGTCTGCCCCCTGCTTTTGCGCTAACGCACTGACAGCCCCCATAGTTCCGGCCCGGAACCGCGATGGGAACTTTTTTTGCCGTGGGGCGTTTTTGCCAGTAACCTCAGCACTGTGGAAGGGGAGGGATTGCGTGTCGACCTCACAAGCCGTACTGCAGCATCTGCCGTCACTGCGCCGCTACGCGCGCGCCTTGACGGGTAGCCAGGCCTCCGGCGACGCCTATGTGGTCGCGGCGGTCGAATCGCTGATCGCCAGCCCGAAGATATTGGAAACGGCCTCCAATTCGCGTATCGGCCTGTACCGGCTGTTCACGAAAATCTGGAATTCCGTGGCGGTGAACGGCACGGCGGATGTCGGCGAAGTCATTTTGCCGCCGGAACAGCATCTCACCCAGATCACGCCGCGGCCGCGCCAGGCCTTTCTGCTGGTGGCGCTGGAAGGCTTCTCCGAGGAAGACGCCGCCGAAGTGCTTGACTGCGACCTTGCGACGCTGCGCGGGTTGGTCGAGGAATCCGGCCGCGAGCTTGCCGCCGAAATCGCCACCGATGTCCTGATCATCGAGGACGAAACCTTTATCGCCATGGATATCGAGGCGCTGGTCGAGAGCCTCGGCCACAACGTCATCGGCATCGCCCGCACCCATAGCGAGGCGCTCGCTTTGGCGAAGCAGAAACGCCCAGGCCTGATCCTCGCTGACATCCAATTGGCGGACGGCAGTTCCGGCCTCGACGCCGTCAATGAGCTGCTCGGCTCGTTCGAAGTGCCGGTGATCTTCATCACCGCCTATCCGGAGCGGTTCCTGACTGGCCAGCGGCCGGAGCCGGCATTCCTCATCGCCAAACCCTTCCAGGTCGCGGTCGTCTCCGCGGTCGTGAGCCAGGCGCTGTTCTTCGGTCGCAAGGCGCGCCAACGCGACCGCAAGCCGGCGGAACGCCAGGCGAGCTTGTAGCAAGCGAGTTTGTGGTTCGCCCAACTGCCAGACTGAGCTGTGTGAACCTCGGCCCGGCCTAGTGCCGGGCTTTTTCTTGCCCAGCGGTGTGCCGGGTTCGACGCCTATCCAAAAAGTTAGGGCGCAACCGATCGGCATATCGGCTGCGCCCAAGAAGAACCGGCCAAGCACGGGGGAGGGGGAAAGAGTGGCCGGTCGCTCTGACAAAGCAAAATGCCGATGTTTGTTCCATGCCGAATTGTCGTTTGGATCGGCGTCGAGCGCTCGCGCCGATGCCGCGGCGCCATCACGAATCAGTGACTGAACGCGTAACCGGAACTCCGCGACTTACGGGACATTGAGTAGCCGGTGCGGTGGGGCTTTTTGCGCGTCTGGTCGATCTTATGGTTGATCGGTCGGGCGTTCGGGAGAAGTCCGATGACGAGAGTATTTTTTGTTCGCTTCGCCGGTGCGTTGGGGGTGGCCGCGCTCGCTATATGCTTCGTCGGCTTCATCCCGTTCCTGAGTGTGGAACCCACGGCGGGCGCGGGACTCAGCCGAACGCCGGCGGTGGTGGTGGACCGCACTTTCAAGGGCGATCGATTGCCGATGCCTTCTGAAATCAATCAGGCGGTATCGCGCGGCGAGCCTGACCCGCAGCAGAACTCTCGCATGCCAGAGGAAATTCCGGTCGGCTGCGACACGGCCTTCTCGCCGGTCGCCTCGCCGCGCCTGGCGTATTATTACGGACGCTGCGCGACGTAGCGATCCCATCGGCACTTGTTTTTCTCGCACTATTCCGTCCGGGCTTATTGCAGCGCCCCGGTAGTTGAACCAATCGGCGCTTCGGTGCGTCTCATCAGGGACAGCGTTAACGGCGCTTTGCGCCAAGGCGCACAAGCGGCGGCATTCCGGTAGGCGTTTATTTGTTCCCGGCGTCTATGGGATGCATGTCGGCCGCGGCGCGGAACCTTCCGGCGCTGCCGACATTTAAGCGACTGAGTACGGCGTTCAGCACGGGAGTGTGTCATGTCTGCGCAGAAGCGATCGCGGCTGATCTACAGCGCTATTTTGTTTGCCGGTGCTCTTGTTGTCTCGGGCGGACCGGCACTGGCACAATCGCTCTCTTATCTGCCGGCCGGCGAACCGTCGTTTCCGCAATATGCGCCCCAAAATGCACCCCAGGACGAGCAAACGGGCGACGTCACAGCCGACGCATTGCCGGCGCGGCTGCAGCGCCAAGTGGTTGATTACCCGACCAACGAGCCGGTCGGCACCGTCATTGTCGACACGCCGCACACTTATCTTTACCTGACGCTCGGCGGCGGCAAGGCGATGCGCTACGGCATCGGCGTCGGACGCGAAGGATTTACCTGGTCGGGTACCGAGACGATCGTGCGCAAGGCGGAGTGGCCGGATTGGATTCCGCCGGCCGAAATGGTCGCGCGCCAGCCGTATCTGCCGCGTTGGGTCGGCGGCGGTCCCGGCAATCCGCTCGGCGCTCGCGCGATGTATCTCGGCAATACCGATTACCGCATTCACGGCACCAACGACCCGACCACGATAGGTAAGCACGTGTCGAGCGGCTGTATCCGGCTGCAAAATTCGGATGTGATCGATCTTTATCAGCGCGTCGGGCTGGGAGCGAAAGTGGTGGTGCTGCCGAACGATCGAGGCCAGGCCGCAGCCGCGAACGCCCGCCGCGTTGCTATTGAGCAGAACCAGGGCGGCGGCAGCGCGACGACGACACTGATCGCCGGTGGGGCCCAGAACCACTCGCCGACCGGGGTCTACTAGCTCCTTCTACGGGATATCTTGGCGACGAGGCAAACCACCCGGCCGGCGAATATCCCATGCCAAGCCGAGGCCGGTTTATGCTTCGGCCTCTTTCCTTTGCACCGGCGAATGCCGATCTCTGGGACAGGGAGCGATTGAGGCAAAAGGGTGGAGGCATGGACAGGGCCGATCGGAACATGCCCGGCAACGCCCGGCCGCCATCGAACGAACCGGCCGCTCGACCGGCGGCCGAGGTTTCCCAGCAATCGGACCGGGTCAATCTCGAAAACGAGTTGCGCAGCCGCGTCAGGCAGCAGGAGGCGCTGGCACAACTCGGCGAACGGGCGCTGGTCGAACCCGATCTCGAGCGGCTTCTCAACGACGCCGTCAGCACGGTCGCGGTCACGCTGGCGGTGGATTTCGTTAAGATTCTGGAACTGCTGCCCGGCGCCGGCGAGCTTTTGCTGCGCGCCGGCTTCGGCTGGACCACAAATCTTGTCGGCACGATATTAACGACGTCGGAGCCGGGGACGTTCGCCCGCTTTACCTTGAACAGCGCCGCGCCGGTCGTGATCGCGGATTTCGGCAGTGAAGCGCGGTTCGAGGTTACGTCCTATTTGCAGGATCATCACTGCACGAGCGGCATCAATGTAACGATCGCCGGCCGCGACGGGCGCGCTTACGGCATCCTCGGCGTCTGCACCGCACGCCGGCGGGATTTCGGTCCGCAGGATATTTCGTTCCTTGCCGCCGCCGGCAACCTTCTGGCCGGCGCCATTCAGCGCCGTCAGCTCGAACAGCGCCATGAATTGATGATCCGCGACATGCGGCATCGTACCGGCAATCTGTTTTCGCAGTTGCTGGCGCTGTTCTCGCAGACCGCCAAGACCTCGAAAAGCATTGCGGATCTGACCAATAAATATCAGGCACGCGTGCTGGCCTTGGCCAACGCCCACCGCTTGATCACCGAAAGCGGCTGGACGTCGATCCCGATCATGGAGCTCTTGGGCGTCGTGCTCGGGCCCTATATCGAACGGGCGTCGCTCGACGGTCCGAATATCGATCTCGAGCCCGACCCGGTATTCAATCTGAGCGCGGCGCTGCACGAGCTTGCCGCCAATGCGATCAAGCACGGCAGCTTGTCGCGTCCCAAGGGGCAGCTTGAGCTGCATTGGTCGGCGAACCGCACCGAGCGCGGCATGACGCTGATGCTGGATTGGATCGAGATGAATGGCCCGCCGGCCCGGCGGCCGCGGCGGACCGGCTTCGGCTCACGACTGATCGACCTTGTCATCGCACGCCAACTTAACGGTGAAGTGACACGGACCTATTCGCGCAAAGGACTGACCGTCAAAATGCTGGTGCCGCTCACCCACGAGCGGTGGCCTTCGGCGGCCGCAACGGAAAATATCGACCGCATGACTGGCTGAGCCCGCGACAGTCCCTTGCGGTATCGGGCACGAGGGCCGTAGGCTGGCGGCGGCTCCGACGGAGGGTGCGGGTTTTGGCTAATCGACGAACGCCGTTCGAACAGGTCGCGCTCCTCCTGCAAGGTGGCGGCGCGCTCGGCTCCTATCAAGCCGGCGTCTATCAAGCCTTGGCCGAGGCCGATCTCCAGCCGGACTGGGTGGCGGGCATTTCCATCGGCGCCGTGAACGCGGCAATCATCGCCGGCAATCCGCCGGAGCGCCGGGTCGACCGCCTGCGTGAATTTTGGGAGACCGTCAGCAACTCGCCACTCGGAGTTCCGTATCTCAAATCGGTCGAGTTGAAGGATGAGATGAACCATCAGTTCGTCAATCAGGCACGCGCCTGGAGCATCCTGTTGTTCGGAGCGCCGAATTTTTTCGTTCCGCGCATGCCGCCCCCGCTGTTTTGGCCGCCCAGGACCGCCGCCAAAGCGAGCTATTACGATAATTCGCCGTTGCGGACGACGCTGGAACGTCTGGTCGACTTCGATCGGATTAACGCCGGTGAAATGCGCTTCAGTGTCGGCGCGGTCGACGTCTGCAGCGGCGATTTCACCTATTTCGACACCACGACGCATCGCATCGGCGCCGAGCATGTCATGGCCAGCGGGTCGCTGCCGCCGGGTTTTCCGGCCACCGAGATCGACGGCAAGCATTACTGGGACGGCGGCCTCATCTCCAACACGCCGCTGCAATGGGTGCTGGATTGCCGGCCCCGCCGCGACACGCTGGCGTTTCAGATCGATCTGTGGAACGCGCGCGGCGTGATGCCGAAGGACCTCGTCGAAGTCGATGTTCGGCAAAAGGAAATCGTCTATTCGAGCCGCAATCGCGCTGCGACCGAACAATATAAGAAAACCCAGAAGCTTCGCATTGCGGGCGCCAACCTCATCGCGCGGCTGCCGCCGGAATTGCGCGACAGCGACGATGTGAGGCTCCTGGAGCAGGAAGCGAACGATAAAGTCTGCAACATCGTGCACCTGATCTATCGCGCCAAGGCCTATGAGGGCATCGCCAAGGATTTCGAATTCTCCCGCCGCACCATGGAAGAGCATTGGCTCACCGGCTATCGCAACGCCCGGCATACGATCGCCAATCCCGAGGTGCTCGAGCTGCCCGATCGGCGCGAAGGGGTCCGCACCTTCGATCTTGGCGAAGATCTGCAACAGTGAAATAGACCGAACCGGCGTCCTTGGGGTTATTTTCGCGCGCGCTTGCGCCGCTCGCCGAACTTCCTGTAGTTGAGATCGCTCGCGCCGTGCGATCGTCGCCAGGCTGGCGCCGGATTAGGCGGCTATCGCGGGCTTCCCGGGGAGAGAGAACAGTCTCGCACATCATGAAAGAAGAAGTCGTCGCTTTTCAATCCGCGGGCCTGCGCCTGCATGGCATATTGGGCGTACCGGACGGGCTGCCACCGTCGGAGCGCCGCGCGGCGTTTCTGGTGCTGCACGGTTTCGGCTCCAATTGCGAAAGCCAGAACGTCCTGGCGCCGACTCGGGTGCTCAGCGAATTCGGCTATGTGACGCTGCGCTTCGACATGCGCGGCTGCGGCAAGAGCGAAGGCGAGTTCGGCCGCGTGATCTGCCTCGAGCAGGTCGAGGATCTGGGCAATGCGCTGTCGTTTCTGGCAGGCCATCCGGCAGTCGATCCCAAACGGATCGGCGCCATCGGATCGAGTTTCGGCGGCGCGGTCGCGGTCTATGCCGGCGGCACCAATCCCCGCCTCGCCGCCGTCATCTCCAACGGTGGCTGGGGCCACGGCGAGCGTAAGTTCCGCGGCCAGCATGCGACGCCGGAAGCATGGGCGAAATTCACCAAAATGCTCGACGACGGCCGCGCCTACCGCGCCCAAACCGGCGAGTCGCTGATGGTGCCGCGCTACGACATCGTGCCGATTCCCAATCACGTGCGCGAGAATCTGGAGCGGCAGAAGGTCGGCATGCTGGCGCCCAATTCGGTCGAAATGTTCCCCGCCGAGACGGCGCAGAGCATGTTCGATTTCCGCGCCGAGGAGGTGGTGGGCAAGATCGCGCCGCGCCCGCTCTTGCTCATTCACGCGGCGAACGATTCGGTGACGCCGACGGAGCAGTCGATCGAAATGTTCAAGCGCGCCGGGCAGCCGACCGAACTGCATCTGTTCAGCGGGCTCGATCACTTCCTGTTCGCGGAAAATTCGAAGCGCGTCTGGAACGTGCTGCGCGGATGGCTCGACAGCTCTTTCCCGGCCGTGGCGGTGCAGCGCGGATGAGTGGAGTGAATTCGGGGGGCATCCGTTCTGAGCCCGCCCCCCTCGTCGATACGCTCGCGCGGGCGCCCAATAAAATCCTGGAAGGAAGCAAGACGTGAACGGCCATAAAATCAGCCATGAAGAGCTGGCGCGCTTCATCCGCGATATCCTCGTTGTCCGGGGCGCGAGCGAAAAAGGCGCGAGCGCCGTCGCGGACGGCCTGGTCTGGGCCAATCTGCGCGGCGTCGACGGCCACGGCGTATCTCGCCTGCCGCGCTATCTGAACCTGATCGCGAAGGGCGAAATCGATCCCAATGCCGAACCGCAACTGGTTCACGACCGCGCCGCGACGTTTATCCTCGACGCCGGCCACGGCTTTGGGCCGGTGGCGTGCATGATGGGCGCGGCGCTTGCGGTCGAACGGGCCAAAACGTCCGGCGTCTGTTATGGCCTCGTCCGCCAGGCGACGCATACCGGCGCCATCGGGCGCTATGCGCAATGGATCGCCGAGCGCGATTGCGCCGCCATCCTGATGGGCGGCGGGCAGACCCTGATGGCTTATCACGGCGCGCGGGTCGCGAGCCTCGGCACCTCGCCGATCGCAATGGCGGTACCGAGCGGCAAAGGCGCGATCGTCCTCGATATGGCATCGAGCACGATCTCGAACGGCAAGATCCTGCAATCACGCGCCAGCGGGGAAGCGCTTCCGGAAGGCACCGTGCTGACCGCCGCCGGCGAAGCCACGACCGATCCGAAACAGGCCGAAATCCTGTTGCCGCTCGGCGGACCCAAAGGATCGGGTCTCGGCCTGATGTTCGAAATGCTGGCAAGCGTGCTCGCGGCGGCGCCGGTTCAGGCGCGCGCACTCGGTCCGGAAAAGCGCACGCGGCATACCGCCAACACGGCGATCATTGCTGTCGATATCGCAGCCTTCCGTCCGGTCGCCGATTTTACCCATGATGCCGATACGCTCGCCGCCATCATCAAGACGCTGCCGCGGCAAGCGGGCTTCGATGAGATCTTCCTGCCGGGGGAGCGGTCCGGCCGCACCGAGGTGCAACGCCGCAAATCGGGCATCCCGATCCCGCCAAAACTCTGGCAAGAACTCGAACAACTCGCCAAAGCGGACAACATCCGGATGCCGGCGCTGCTAGCGTCACCCGGTCACTAATCGCGCCGCAGCTCGCAAACTGGCCTGGGCGCCGATTGTTCGCCCATGCTCGAAATGCTAATTTGGCGTGCAACGCGGGATCGTCAGCTTCAATCGTAGTTTTTCCGTACGGGCACACCGCATCGCGGTGTGGTGGGGAATGATGCGCAGGGCCGTTCTGTCCATAGCCGCTTTGGCGCTCGCAATTCTGTGCAGCCCGATTGCGACGCATTCGGCATTGGCCGGCAAGCGCGTCGCACTTGTAATTGGCAATTCCGCCTATCAGTACGCTCCGACGCTCGCCAATCCGGCAAAGGACGCCAAAGCCGTCGCCGACATGTTCCGGAAGAGTGGATTTGACGTCGTCAGTGCCGAGATCGACGTCGGCATCGTCGCGTTCAAGCGCGCGGTGCGGAAGTTCGAGGACGCCGCGGCCGATTCCGACATCGCGGTTGTGTATTATTCGGGACACGGTCTCGATATTCAAGGCGCCAATTATCTGATCCCGGTCGATGCCGCGCTGACCAGCGATCGGGACGCCGAGGACGAGGCCATTTCGCTCGAACGGATCGTCGAGGCGGTCGATGGAGCCAAACAGCTGCGCATCGTCATTCTCGACGCTTGCCGCGACAAGCCGTTTCAAATGGGGGCGAAGCATGAGGACCGAACCCAGGCGCTACGCACCTCCGATTCCGGGCTGAGCCCGGCCGAGCCGACGACCATCGATACGCTAATCGCCTATGCGGCGAAGCCCGGCTCGACCGCCGAAGACGGTGCCGGCGACCACAGCCCATTCACCGTTGCTTTGTTGGATAATCTGTTCGTGCCGGGGCTCGATGTTCGTTTGGCGTTCGGGCGTATCCGTGACGAGGTGCTCAAGAATACGAGCAACAAGCAGGAGCCGTTCGTTTATGGTTCGCTCGGCGGCGGCAACATCTCGATCGTCGCTGTGACGAGCGAAAACGCGGAGGTGGGAGGCGACGAGCGCGACTACCGTCTGGTGGAGCGGATCGGCTCGGCGCGGGCGTGGCAAGTCTTCGTCAATCAGCATCCGACAGGGCCGTTTGCCGATCTCGCCCGGGTGCAGATCGCGAAGCTGACTTTGGTCGACGCGACGCCGGCGCCTCCGGCGCCGGAAGCGGCCCAGACCGCGGTCGCGGCGAGCGAGCCCGCGAAACCGACCGCGCCGCCGGCTGAGAGCCCTCCGCCGGCCGCCGCCGTCGCGAGCGAAGCGGCAAAGCCGCCGGAAGCGCCGCAAGCGCCGCCGCCGGCCGCGGCCCCGCCGAAGGAACAAGTGGCGTCAATCGAGCCGACAAACCCCGCGCCGGACGTCAACAACCGCGACCGCCTGCGCGTGGCGCAGCAGGAATTATCCCGGCTGGGTTGTTATTCCGGCGCTGCCGACGGCGCGCTCGGCGCGCAGACGACGGCCGCGATCCAAGGCTATGAAAACGCCCGCGGCGCCAAGGCCGCCGGCAACGTAGAGGTTAGCGACGCGTTCGTTGCCGAACTCAAGAAGCAATCGTCGCGGGTCTGCCCGCTCGCCTGTCCGGCCGGCAAGACCGCTCAGGGCGACCAATGCGTCGTCATCGCGCAAAAGCAGCCGGCGGCCCGGCCGGAGGCTCAGGCCAGCGTCGCGGCTCCCCGCGCGCCGCTTCTCAAGCAGACCTCGGCATCGAATGCCGGCCGGATCGGTATCGGTATCGGTTTCTGACGCCGCCGCTGCGTTACGCCTCGGCAAGTCTTAGCCCGACCAGCCGATCGAGCGTCGCATGATCGGCGAGTAGTTCAGCCGATGGACCCCGGTGCACGACCTGACCGCGCTCGATCACGACGGCGTTTTGAGTGAGCGGCAGCGCCAGCTCGACATGCTGCTCGACCAAAATAAAGGCATTGGCGTTTTCCTTTGTCATCCGCGCGATTGCGGCGGCGAGTTCCTCGACGACAATCGGCGCCAGTCCTTCAAGCGGCTCATCCAGCAAGAGCAGCGCCGGATTGGTCATCAGGGCGCGCGCGATCGCCAGCATCTGCTGCTCGCCGCCGGACAGCTGATTGCCGAAATTCTTCCGCCGTTCGGCAAGCCGCGGAAATAGTTCATAGACCGCCGGCAGGTCCCAACGGCCGGTGCGCGCCGCGACCGTGAGGTTCTCCTCGACCGTGAGCGTCGAGAAAATCTCGCGCTCCTGCGCCACCCAGCCGATGCCGGCGCGCGCCCGCTGATGCGGCGGCCGCTGCGTTACGTCCTCGCCGCGCCAGCACACGCTGCCGCGTTCGACCCGCGTATAGCCCATGACGGTCAGCAGCAGCGTCGACTTGCCGACGCCGTTGCGGCCGAGCACCGCGAGACTGCCGCGCTCCGGCACGTCGAGCGACACGCCGTCGAGCACCACGCCGGAGCCATAGCCGGCGCGAATATCTTGCAGGCTCAAGAGCGGCGCGGTCATGCACCCGTTCCTTGTCTCGTTCCTTGTCTCGTTCCTTGCCGGGTCTTGCCGAGATAGACCGCGCGGACCTCCGGATCGGCGGCGATTTCGGCCGGCGTGCCTTCGACCAGAACGCGGCCGCTGACCATCACGACGACCCGTGAGGCGAAACGGAACACAAGGTCCATGTCGTGCTCGATGAATAGCACTGTGATGTCGCGCGACAGGCCGGAGATGGCGGCGAACAAGTCCTTGCTTTCGTCACGCGGCACCCCCGCTGCCGGCTCATCGAGCAGCAGCACCTTCGGTTTCGCCGCCAGCGCCAGCGCGATCTCGAGCAGGCGCTGCTGGCCATAGGCCAATTCGCGGGTCTGACGGTGGCACACGGGCCCGAGCGTCAGGCCGACGAGAATGGCGTAGGCCTCGTCGATTTCGTCCCGATAGGCGGTCAGCTTACGCCACCAGGTCTCGGCGACACGGCGGCGCTCGCAGACCGCAAGCGTTACCGATTCGAGCGCGGTCAGATGCGGGAACAGCGAATTGATCTGAAAGGTGCGGACCAGGCCGCGCCGTGCCCGCTCATCGGGCTCGAGCGCGGTGATGTCGGCGTCGCCGAGCAGGATGCGGCCGGCGTCGGGCCGCAGCATGCCGGTCATGAGGTTGATCAGTGTGGTCTTGCCCGCGCCATTCGGGCCGATCAGCGCGTAGCGTCCCCCGGCGGGCAACTCGATCTCGATATTGGACGCCACCACAAGCGAACCGAAGCTCTTATACAATCCGCGCGTTGCCAGAGCGGTTTTGCTCATGACCTTGCCTTTACGCGTCCGACCAGGAGCGACAGGCCGCCGAGAATCCCGTTCGGCAGGAATGTCACCACCGCAATGAGGAGAAGACCGATCCAGAAATACCAGTATTGCGGATTGAGCCCCGAAAACTGATCGCGCGCGATCATATAGACGGCGGCGCCGACGAGGCCGCCATAGAGCCGGCCGGTGCCGCCGAGGATCAGCATTACCAGCACGTCGGCCGAGCGCTGAAAGCCTAAGGCTTCGAGCGACACCGTCTCGGTGGTCTGCGTCAGCATGGCGCCGGCGATGCCGGCGATGATGGCGGCGATGGTGTAGACGGTGCGGATATGCCGGCGCGTCGGCGCGCCGATCGCTGGCATGCGCTGGCCGTTCTCGCGGATGCCGCGCAGCGCCAGACCGAAGGGAGAATGGGTGAGCCGCCTCGAGATCAGAAAGATCAGAAACAATCCTGTGAGCGCGTAACCGTAGGCGGTGTAGCCCCAGAGATCGAAATGAATTCGGCCGAAGATCGGCCAGGTGTGAACGCCTTGCAAACCGTCGAAGCCGCCGGTGATCGAACCGGCGCTATTGGCGGCCGCCTGCAGCACCAATCCCAAGCCGAGCGTGATCATGATCAGTGCGAGATGGCGGAATCGCGCGATAATGAAGCTCGTCAGATAACCGAATAATCCGGCGGCGATCGCCGCGATGAGGAGACCGCTGAGCGGTTCGCCCCAGCCCCATTTCGACAACAGTCCCGCCGTATAGGCGCCGATGCCGAAATAGGCGGCGTGGCCGAGCGAGACGATGCCGGAGAAGCCGAGAATGAGATCGAGCGACAGCGCGAACAGCCCGGTGATTGCGATCTGGCTCGCCAAGCCGAGATAGTTCGGCGTCAAGAGCGGCGGCAATAGCGTCGCCAGCCAAAACGCGATCTCGCTCCAGCGCCAGCGGAACTGGGCGTTGAGGTATTGAACCGGAGGAATCGGCCTGGCGATCGTCTCGCTCGTCACGCCTAGCGCCTCCCGAAGATGCCGCTCGGCCGCAGCATCAACAATACGATCATGACCAGATAAATCAGAAACGAACCGGTGGCGGGAACATAATACTTGCCGGCGACGTCGCTGACGCCGAGCAGCATTGCGGCGGCGAAGGAGCCCGCAATCGATCCCAAGCCGCCGACCGACACCACGATCAGCACATAGATCAGATAGGTCAGCGCGAAGGACGGATCGAGCCCGACCAGTTCGATGGCGAGCGCGCCGCCGAGACCGGCGAGCCCGCTGCCGAGCGCAAATGTTATCGCGAACAGGCGGTCGACATTGATGCCAAGGCCGCGCGCCATGCGCTGATTGTTCACCGCGGCCCGCACCTGTGCGCCAAAGCGTGTCTTCTCGATCGTGGCGACCAGCATAAGCGTGATCAGGACGGCGACGCCGGTGAGGAACATCCGGTAGACCGAGAGATTGAGTCCCTTGAAATTGATTGAGGTGTGCAGATAGGCCGGCAATTGCACCGGCTGATCGGTCGTCCCGAAGAAATAAGCGGCGGCCGCGATCGAGACGAAGACAATGCCGATGGTCAAGAGGCACTGCTCGAGTTCGTTGGCGTGATAGAAACGCCGGAACAGCGTGCGTTCCAGCACTACGCTCGCGGCGGCAGCGGCGGCGAAAGCGGCCGGAAGAGTGGCGAAGAACGGCCAGCCGAATAGGCTCATCAGCGTGACGGTGACATAGCCGCCGAGCATCGCAAAGCTGCAATGCGCCAGGTTGACGAAATTCATCATCCCGAGCGTCACCGACAGCCCGACCGAGAGCAGAAACAGCAGCATTCCGTAGGCCACCCCGTCGAATAGAACGCCGAACACAGGAGGCATGGTGGCTGGCCTACGAAAGCTGCTAACTCAGCGTCACTTCGTCATGCGCGCCTTGAACGGGTCCTTCACGGCGGGGACGCTGTCGATCTCGTGATCGTACAGGCCATTGGGGCCTTTCTCGACACGGCGGATATAGACCGTCTGCACGATGTCGCGGGTTTCCGGATCGATCGAGATCGGACCGCGCGGGCTTTCCCAGGCCATGCCTTTGGCCGCCGCGATCAGCGAATCGCCGTCGGTCTTGCCGCCGGTCTTTTTCAGCGCCTCGTAGATCAGATGCGTGCCGTCGTAGCCGCCGACTGCGAAGAAGTCGGGATTGCGATGGAATTCGTCGTTGAAGGCTTTGACGAATTCCTTGTTCAGAGCTGAGTCATGCGTGCGATCGTAGTCGGCGACGGTGATGAGGCCTAGCGCGGCATCGCCCATGCTCTGCAGCGCGGTGTCGGCGCCGAGCGCGTCCTGGCCCAGCACCTTGATCTTGTTGAGATCGATGCCGCGTTCCGCCAGCGCCTTGCCGACCGCGGCCGGCTGCGCGCCGCCCGGAATCCAGATGTAGATGCCGTCCGGATTGGTATCCTTCGCGGCCTGGATGAAGGCGGAGAAATCGGGATTGGCGACCGGGAAACGAACGGAGCCTACGATCTCGCCGCCGCCTTCCTTAAAGCCGGTCTGGAACCAGGTTTCGGCGTCGATGCCGGGCCCGTAGTCGGAGACCATCGTGTAGATCTTCTTCAGCCCGTGCTTCGCCGCCCAGACGCCGAGCGTGTAATTCAGTTGCGGCGTCGTCGATGAGGTGCGGGCGATATAGGGCGACTTGGTGGTGATGATCGCGGTGGCGGCATTCATCACCACCATGAACTTTTTCGCCTCCGCCGAAATGTCGGCGGCGGCGAGCGCGTTCGGCGTCAGCGAGAAGCCGGCAAAGATATCGGCATTGTCGCGGACCACGAGTTCCTGCGCCAAGCGCTTGGCGACATCGGGCGCGATGCCGCCGGTGTCCTTGCGGATGAGCTCGATCTTCTTGCCGGCGACGCTGTCGCCGTGCTGCTTGATATAGAGTTTGATGCCGTTATCGATCTGCGCCCCGGTATCGGCGAACTGACCGGAATATTCGTTGATGATGCCGATCTTGACGGTGTCCGCGGCGCTGGCTGTGCCGGCGCTGAACAGCGCCAGCATCAAGCCGCAAAAGCCACCCAAGAATCTCGGAAAGAATTTCAGCATTGTGTCCTCCCCCAAAGTTACGTGCCGTATGTTGCATGGCTTGCGCCATTTTGCGCCTATCCTGGTTCAGCGCGCAGGCGAGTGCAACGTGTCATAATGCCTAAATCGGCGCGTGGGCCGCGGCCCGCAATCGGCTCGAAAACCGGCCCCCGGAATCTGCCCCTTGAATGCGCCGCCGAGCCGTGGCCAGAGTAACGCCGGGACACCGCCGGAACCATCATGGCTCAGCATTCACCATCGGCCGCGACCATCGACCAGGACGAAATCGCGCGGTTTTCGCGGCTCGCCGGGCAGTGGTGGGACCCGCGTGGGCCGATGGCGGCGCTACATAAGTTCAATCCGGTCCGTCTCGGCTATATCCGCGATCGCGCCGCTGCGCATTTCGAGCGCGACGCCGCGCGGCTCGATAGTCTCGGAGGCCTTCGCATTCTCGACATCGGCTGCGGCGGTGGAATTCTCTCCGAACCGCTGGCGAGGCTTGGCGCCGACGTGGTCGGTGCCGATCCCTCCGAGAGCAATATAGCGGTGGCGCAGCTCCACGCCGCCGAGGCGGGGCTTGCGATTGATTATCGCAACACCAGCGCCGAAGCGCTCGCCGCGGCGGGCGAGCGTTTCGACGTGGTGCTGGCCATGGAAGTGGTCGAGCACGTCGCCGATCTGGGCCTGTTCGTCGCAGTGATCGCCGGGATGGTGAAGCCCGGCGGCTTGTTGTTCGCCGCGACGCTCAATCGCACGATAAAGAGCTTTGCGCTGGCGATCGTCGGCGCCGAATATGTTCTGCGTTGGCTGCCGCGCGGCACCCATCAATGGGACAAGTTCGTCACGCCGAACGAGCTCGAAATCGCGTTGCAGCGGGGCGGGTTGCAAATCGCCGACCAGACCGGCGTAATCTATAATCTTCTGGCCGACCGCTGGCAGCTGTCATCCGACATGGACGTCAATTACATGCTGGTCGCCGAGAAGACGGCGTGATGCTCGCGTGACCGCATATCCCTGGTTCTGGATCGTTTTCACCATTATCGCAGCGGCCGCCCAGACGGTGCGTAATGCGATGCAGCGCGAACTCACTGGGAGTCTCGGTACGCTCGGCGCGACCCATGTCCGGTTCCTGTTCGGCTTCCCGTTCGCGCTGCTCTTTCTCGCCGCCCTGATGCTGTGGACCGGCGTGCCGCTGCCGCACCCGGCATGGAGCTTCTGGCTCTGGGTCTGCGGCGGCTCGGCGGCGCAAATCGCCGCGACCGCGCTGATGCTGGCGGCGATGGGCGAGCGCTCCTTCGTCGTTACCATCGCCTACATCAAGACCGAGCCGATCCAGGTTGCGATCTTCGGCCTGATTTTCCTCGGCGATGTGGTCACCGTGCCGAGGATGATCGCGATCCTCGTGGCCACCGCGGGCGTCGTCATCATGTCGACCAAGCCGGGCGGTATGGTCGGGGGGGTACGGCCGACGCTGATCGGCCTTGCTTCGGGCGGCATGTTCGCCCTGTCGGCGATCGGCTATCGCGGCGGCATTCTCAATCTCGGCCTGCCCAACTACATGATGTCGGCTACTTTCACGCTCGCGGTCGGCCTGATCGTTACGACGGTGATGCTATCCGCCTATCTGTTGGTGCGGGCGCCCGGCGTCATGCCGGCCATCATGGGCGTCTGGAAACGCTCGTTGTTCGCCGGCTTCATGGGCGCGTTCGCTTCGCAGTTCTGGTTTCTCGCCTTCGCACTCGCCACGGCGGCCAGCGTACGCACGCTTGCGCTGATCGAAGTGTTGTTCGCCCAACTCGTCGCGCGCGTCGCTTTCGGTCAACGCACCAGCGGCCGCGAGGCTATCGGCATGGCGCTGGTCATAGCCGGCGTGGTGCTGTTGATCCTGGCGCATTGAATGTCGTTCCGGGCTCGCGCCTTCAGCGCGCCCGGAATGGCGCGTCAATTCTGATCGTCCGGCAGAACAGGGATCGGATGAAATTCGATCCCTTCCTCGTGCAATTCCTTGGCCTCGTCGGGTGAAGCTTCGCCGTAGATCGAGCGGCGCTCGGTTTCGCCGTAATGAATTTTGCGCGCCTCTTCGGGGAATTTCGTCCCCACATAATTGGCGTTCTTGGTGATGTGGTCGCGCAATTCCTTGAGCTTTTGCCGCAGTTCGCGCTCGACCGGCGACATCATGGCGACCGGAGTCTTGGGCGGAATCGCCGGCACCGGAGCGGGCTGCAGCGGCGGCGGCGTAGGATTTGGGTGCGGCGATGGCGTCGGCGGTTGCGGCCCGCTGACGGCCTCGCGTTGCGCCGGAACCTGCGCCAGGCTTTGCGTCAAGCTCGGCGCCATCATGGCCTTGTCCACTTTGGCGGAGCCGCAAACCGGGCAATTGATCAGCGAACGCTTGGCCTGCTTGTCGTAGGCGGACGAGTTCTGGAACCAGCTCTCGAATGTGTGGCCGTTCTCGCAATTGAGCGCGTAGCGGATCATATCGTTTCCCGCACAGCGTGAAGATGGGTCGGCTCGGCCAAGGGCTCGACCAATTCGAAGCGCCGGCCGTGATTGAGCGACGGCACGCGGCCGCGCGCCTTGGCCACCTCAGCCGGATCGATCTCGGCGATCACGACGCCTGGCTCGGTGCCGCCTTCGGCGATGATGCGGCCCCAGGGATCGACCACGAGCGAATGGCCGTAGGTGTCGCGGCCGTTCTCATGCCGGCCGCCTTGCGCCGCGGCAAGGACGTAGCAGCCGTTTTCGATGGCGCGCGCCCGCTGCAGCACATGCCAATGCGCCTCGCCGGTCTGCCGCGTGAACGCCGACGGGATGGCGAGAAACGACGCTCCGGCCTCGGCCAGCGCCCGGTACAGCGCCGGAAAGCGCAAGTCATAACAGATCGTCATGCCAAGCCGGCCCCACGGCAGGTCGACGACGACGGCGAGTTCGCCGGGGCGGTAATTATTGGATTCGCGATAGCTCTCGCCACCCGCAAGATCGACATCGAACATATGGATCTTGTCGTAGCGGGCGATCACGTCGCCCTTGCGGTCGATAAGGAACGAGCGGTTCCAGGCTTTGTCATGCGACGCTTTGATCGCGATCGAGCCGATATGCACATAGATGCCGAGCCTGCGCGCCGCCGCGCGCATGGCGGCGAGCGTCGGGTCGTTTTCCTCGGCGACGATCTTGGCGAACAGATGATCGCGCTTGAGCGCAAGGATGTTGGTCATTTCCGGTGTCAGCGCGTAGTCCGCGCCGGCCTCTTTGGCCTCGTCGATCAGAGCCAAAGCATCGGTAAGATTATGCTCCGGCTCGAGCCCCGATTGCATCTGGATCAGGCCGACCTTGAAAGCCGAATTTTTGCTCGCGCTCATGGCATCGACCCCTTCGCAGGCGCTTTGGCGTCGGTCAGCAGCGGGTCGAGCTTGCCCGCTTCCTCGAGCGCATAGAGATCGTCACAGCCGCCGACATGGGTCGCGCCGATGAAGATTTGCGGAAACGTGCTGCGGCCGTTGGAGCGTTGGATCATTTCGTTGCGTAGGTCCCGGTTTCCGGAAGCATCGATTTCATGAAACTGTACGCCCTTGCGGGACAGCAGTTCCTTCGCATCGTGGCAATACGGGCAGTAGCGAATAGTATAGATATCGATTGTGGCCATGGTCGGGGTCTGGAGACGATTTCAAGATGCGAGGTACTTTTTAGTAATCCATTTATATGGACGTTCGCACCGGCTGGGCAACCCTGGCAAAAATCAGCACATCCACATTGGCTGCGCCGGCGCGCAGCAACGCCCGGGCGCAGCCGTCGACGGTGGCACCCGACGTCAGCACGTCGTCGACGAGCACTAGACGCCGACCTGCGACCAGGGCTTTACCGCTCTCCGGCACCCGGAAAGCGCCCTGAACGTTGGAGGCGCGCTCGGTGCGCGACAGACCGACCTGCTGGGCTGTCGGCTTGACCCGCTTGAGGGCTCCGGCCGCGATCGGGACCCGGCTTTCCGCCGAGATCGCGGCCGCCAGCATGGCCGACTGGTTGAAGCGCCGCGCCCACAGCCGGCGCCAGTGCAGCGGCACCGGAACGAGCGCATCGGCCTCGGCCAGGATTTCGCGCCCGGCATGGCTGATCCAACGCCCCATCATCGGGGCGAGGTCGAGCCGGTCGGCATATTTGAGGCTGTGCACGAGCGCGCGGGCCACGTCGTCGAAGCGCACGGCGGCGCGGGCGCGATGATAGGACGGCGGGTCGGCGATCGCTTCCATGGACAGGATGCCGGGACCGGGGTCATAGACGAACGGGATGCCGAGCCGCTCGCAATAGGGGCGGGTGATGAAGGACAATTTCGACCAGCACGCCGGACATAGACCGCGGCCCTCGATCGGGTCGCGACAGGATGGGCAGAGCGGCGGCAAAGCGAGATCGAGCGCGGTGCGGAATACCGCGCGGACCGCGCCCGCGGCGCGCTTGACGGGGAAAGCCAGGGCGATGCCGGACGATGCGAGCATGGCGCGAGCCTACTGCGGTATAAGCGAAATGTCATCGCCGACGCGGTGATTGCTCCGAGCAATGTCTGATCGATGGCCGAAGGTCCGATAGCGCAAAGCCCGATGCTGTTCGACCGCGCGCTGCTCCGCCGGCGCCGGCGGCGCGCCGCGGTTTTGGGCCCGGCGACCTTCTTGCTCGATCGGGTGGCCGAAGATTTTGCCGACCGGCTCGCCGCGGTGCTGCGCCGCTTCGATCTGGCGATCGACCTCGGCACGCCGGGCGAGGCGGTGCGGACGGCGCTGGCGCGTCTCGGCTCGATCGGCGCCATCGTGGCGGCCGATGCGCTCCCCCGGTCGCCTCCGTTTGTCGCCGCCGACGAGGAGGCGCTGCCGTTTCGCGACGGCGCGCTCGATCTTTTCGTGTCGGCGCTGGCACTCCATCACGTCAACGATCTGCCGGGCGTGCTCGTCCAAATTCGCCGCGCGCTCAAGCCCGACGGCCTATTTGTCGCCGCGCTTCTCGGCGGCGAGACGCTGACCGAACTGCGGCAGGCTTTTGCGGCGGCGGAAAGCGAAGTCGAAGGCGGCGTCTCGCCGCGCGTCGCGCCTTTTGCCGATCTGCGCGAGCTCGGCGCCTTGCTGCAGCGCGCCGGCTTTGCCTTGCCGGTGACCGATGTCGACCGTGTCACTGTGCGTTACGATTCCATTTTCGACCTGATGCACGATCTGCGGCGCATGGGCGCGGCCAATGCGCTCCTTGATCGCCGCCGCACGCCGCTGCGGCGGCAGACGCTGATGCGTGCGGCGGAAATCTATGCGCGGGATTTTGCCGATACGGATGGACGGCTGCGCGCGACCTTCGAGATCGTCTGGCTGTCGGGCTGGGCGCCGGATCCGAGCCAGCAGCAGCCGCTGAAGCCAGGCTCGGCGAAAGCGCGTCTCGCCGATGCGCTCGGCACCAATGAGATTTCCACAGGCGAGAAGCCCGGCCGCTAGCGCCGTACCGGTTCCGGCGCGTCCGCGGTCGGGCAGCAATCGATCCGAACATTATTTGCGGCGCGGACTCAGTAATACTACGCAGGGTGTTTCATCCCTTCGTAACTACGTGGATAAAAGGCCCGCTTATAACGGGTCGAATCGCGGCGTCGGGCGTTGTCAGGTAGCGTCGCAATTTAGGGCCTGGGGGCTAATGTAACGAGCGGCCGCACGGCCCGCGGCGGCTACGAGCCAAGGCATGGCTGCGCTCCGCCAATACTCGTTCCAAACACTGTACTGACGGACACGTGCGGCCGCCATCCTCGCCATCACCTGAGTACAAACGTGCCGCAAGCGAAGCCAAACCGAATTTCCTTGGGTGCCTTTTTCGGCGCGGCGGCATGGCGCAACCGTCCTATCCGATACCTTATCGTCTGCGGTGCAGCGCTGATTGCGGCTATTGTAGTCTCAACCGCGATAATGGTCGGCAATCTTCGCAGTCGCGCATTGCTTGAAAGTGAGCGCGAGCTCAATAACACGGCGTTGATATTTGCCGAGCAGATGGATCGAATTTTTCAAGGAGTTGATCTGGTTCAAAGCAGCGTGATCGATAAAATACAGTCGCTAGGCATTTCCTCAAGCGAGGACTATGCGCGCCGGATGTCGAGTGAAGACGTGCATCAGATGCTCAAGGCCAGCACCAGCGGCTTGGTCCAAATCTACGCTATTTCCCTGATTAATGCCGATGGCAGACTTATCAATTTCTCGCGCTCTTGGCCGGGGCCGAATATCAGTGTCGCCGATCGGGCCTTCTTCCAAGCGGCCAAGTCAGATCCGCGGGTGATGTCATATATCAGTGAACCCGGGCATAACCGCACCGACGGCGCGTGGACGATGTTTCTCGTCCGCAGGGTCACGGCTGCCAATGGCGAGTTTCTGGGTCTCGTTTTGGGAGCCGTCGAACTGTCCTACTTCGAGAAGCTTTTTGCCGCCATTTCGCTTGGCCAAGGCAGCTCGATCACGTTGTTTCGCAGCGATGGAGTTTTGCTGACGCGGTTTCCGCAAATCGAGTCTACCATCGGAAAAACGTTCAAATCCTCCGTCGACGCCGTCGGCGCCGGCGATAGCGGCACGGTGCACTTCGTCGGCCAAATCGGCGGCAAAGATCGGCTGCTGGCCGCTCACCGTCTTGCCCATTTCCCGCTCATACTCTCGGTCGGTATAGATACCGCCGCGGCGCTCGCCATCTGGCAAAAGGAAACAAACGTTCTTGTCGGTGCGGGGGCTCTGGCGGCCGTGACGGTCGCGATCGTGATTTTGCTGATCGTAAGGCAGCAAACGCGAGCCCATCATCTATCCTTGCAAAGGCTGGCGCTCGAAAAGCAGCGACTCAATACGGCCATCAACAATATGTCGCAAGGCCTAGTCATGTTCGATGCGGCGGAGCGGCTCGTCGTCTGTAATGACCACTATATCGAAATGTATGGATTGTCGCGCGAGATCGTGAAGCCGGGTTGTCCATTTATTGACATCCTTCGACACCGAGCCGAGGTCGGCGATTTTTTGCAGCGCGAGCCCAACGACTATCGGGCCGGGCACTTGGCGGCTATGGCCCAGGACAAGGTCACGACCTTGATTCTCGAAGGGGCGGGCGGGCGCGAGGTATTGGTGACAACTTCGCCAATGACCAGTGGCGGCTGGGTTGCCACCCATGAAGACATCACCGAACGGCGAAGAGCGGAGGCGAAGATCGAATATATGGCGCACCACGATGCGCTCACCGAATTGCCCAACCGATTGCAGCTTTTCGAGCAGTTGGAGCAGAACCTGGCGAGGCCGAAACCGGGAGCCCATCTGGCCGTGTTCTGTCTCGATCTTGATCGCTTCAAGGACGTGAACGATGCGCATGGTCACCCGATCGGCGATCTTCTGCTTAAGTCGGTCGCAGCGCGATTGCGCCAATGCATTCGAGACGCCGATATGGTCGCCCGCCTCGGCGGAGATGAATTTGCCATCATGCAAGTCGGCGCTTCCCAACCCGGCGATGCGACTGCGCTGGCCTCTCGTCTCATCGAGGTAATCGGCGCTCCCTATGAGCTCGGCGGCCGGCTGGTGGTGATTGAAGTGAGCATCGGGATTGCGCTCGCGCCAGACGACGGACTCGATCCCGACCAGCTTCTGAAAAACGCCGACACGGCACTTTATCGTGCCAAGTCCGAAGGCCGCGGTCTCTATCGCTTTTTCGAGCCGGAAATGGACGCGCGCATGCAGGCGCGCCGGGTGCTTGAGATCGATCTGCGCAAAGCGCTGACCAATGGCGAATTCGAACTGTTCTATCAGCCTTTGGTCGACATGCAGACGGAATATGTCACAGGTTTCGAGGCGCTTATTCGCTGGCATCATCCTGAGCGCGGCATCATCGCGCCGCTCGATTTCATCCCCGTCGCCGAGGAAACCGGTCTCATCGTCCCAATGGGGGATTGGGTGTTGCGGCAAGCCTGCGCAGAGGCCGCCGCTTGGCCAAGCGGAGTGAAGGTTGCCGTCAATCTGTCGCCGATTCAATTCAAGAAGAAAAGCCTCCTACCGTCGGTCGTGTCGGCGCTCGCGGCATCTGGATTATCCCCGAACCGCTTGGAGTTGGAGATTACCGAATCCGTTCTGTTGCAGGACGGCGATGCGACGCTAGCCGTGCTCCAGGAATTACGAACACTGGGAGTAAGGATATCGATGGACGATTTCGGTACGGGGTATTCCTCGCTCAGTTATCTACGCAAGTTTCCCTTCGATAAAATCAAAATCGATCAATCGTTCATTTTCGACATGTCGAACCACAGCGACAGCCTTGCCATCGTGCGCGCCGTTATCGCCATGGGCAGCGGGCTCGGCATCGCGACGACTGCCGAGGGGGTGGAGACGCTCGCGCAATTCAAGCAATTGAAGTTGGAAGGATGTACCGAAGTTCAGGGCTACCTGTTCAGTCCGCCGCGACCCGCGGCGGAGCTCAAAGGATTGCTGGCGACCATCAATCCAAAACTCAGAGCTATCGCCTGATGCAGGCTATTATTTCAGCGCCGTAGAGACGCTGGTGAAGAGTCCCTTCACGTTTGTCCCCAGGCCGGTGATGGTGGCGGCAAGGACGACGGCGATCCCCGAGGCGATCATCGCATATTCGATAGCAGTGGCGCCGCGCTCATTGCGCATGAAGCGCCGGACGGCGACGACGATCGCGAGCTTTAAGGACTTTGACATGGTCTTTGGGCCTTCTGGCGTTCGGATCACAACAGCGTCGTCAGGTGCGATATCAGCGGTTCGTCGGCAGGCGGCATCGGGTAGTTGCGCAACTCGTTCGGCCGTACCCATTTGAGCGCCTGCTGTTCCCGAGCCTCGACGATGCCTTGCCAGCGCCGGCACACATAGAGCGGCATCAGCAAGTGGAAGTCGGGATAGGAATGGCTCGCGAAGGTCAGCGGTGCGAGGCACTCCTCTTTGACGACGATACCGAGTTCCTCCTCCAGTTCGCGGATCAGGCACTGTTCCGGCCGTTCGCCCGGCTCGACCTTGCCGCCGGGAAACTCCCACAGCCCCGCCATCGACTTGCCCGGCGGACGTTGCGCGATCAGCACGCGGCCGTCGGGATCGATGAGCGCGCAGGCGGCAACAAGGACAAGTCTGACACTCACGGTCTGGTCTCAGTCTAGAGAGGCTACGGTAAAGGCATATTCAATGCGGTCGCATAGACTGCCGCAATCGCTGCCTTGTTTAACGAAAGATTAAAGTGACGTTTTGCCGATCCGTTCAAGGACCGCATCGGCGAAGGCTTGCGGGGCCTCCTGCGGCGGGTTGTGCCCGATCCCCGGCAATAGGCGGCGCTGATACGGCCCGGTGAAAAACGCGGCGTGGTGTTCCGATGACGCCGGTGGGTGCACGCCATCGGCCTCGCCTTGGAGCGCTATGGTTGGGACCGTGATCTTCGGCTGGGCGGCAAGCCGCCATTCGATCTCATTCAGCGCCGGATCGCCCACCGCATAGCCGTAACGATGCCGATACGACTGAATCGTGACGGCGACAAAATCGGCATTGTCGAACGATGCGGCGCTCCGCTCGAACGTGGTGTCGTCGAACGACCACAGCGGCGACCACAAGGTCCAAAGCAAGCGCGCCAGGTCGCGCCGGTGCTTCTCGAGCCCGGCACGGCCGCGTTCGCTATGAAAATAATACTGGTACCAGAGGCGGTGCTCCTGCGCGGGCGGCGCGGGCTCTGCCGAGGCGGGGATGTTCTGCAGATTATAGCCGTTGACGGTGACCAGCCCGCGCACGCGCTCCGGCCATAGCGCCGCGACGATGCAGGCGGCGCGGCCGCCCCAGTCGTAACCGGCGAGCACGGCACGCTCGATCGCAAGCGCATCCATCAATTCGCGCAAATCGTTGCCGAGCGCACCCTGCTGGCCGGAGCGCGGCGTGTCGGCCGACAAAAAGCGCGTCGCCCCGAAGCCGCGCAGATAAGGCACGATCACCCGGCAGCCGGCAGCAACGAGCTGCGGAACGACCTTGTCGTAGCAGCGCGGATCGTAGGGCCAGCCATGCATGAGAAAGACCGGCGCGCCGTCAGGGGCGCCGCTCTCCTCATAGGCGACATCGAGCACCGAGGTTCGAATATGCTTCGGTGCGCCGCTCATCCGGCGGTCCTCAGCTTCGGTAATCGCCGTTGATGGCGACGTATTCCTTGGTCAAGTCGCAGGTCAGCACGCGGTCGCGGCCTTTGCCAAGGCCGAGCCCGACCTTGAGCGCGATCTCCGGTTTCTTCATCGCCGCCGAAACTTCCGCCTCGTCATAACCGGGATCGCGCGCGCCCTTATGCGCCACGCGGATGCCGTTGAACCAGATCGACAGCCGGTCGCGGTCGGCGGGCTCGCCGGCTTTGCCGACCGCCATGACGACGCGGCCCCAATTGGCGTCCTCGCCGGCAATCGCCGTCTTGACCAGCGGCGAATTGGCGATCGACAGCGCAACGCGCCGCGCCGAGGCTTTCGATACCGCGCCCTCAACCGTGATCTCGACCAGTTTACGGGCGCCTTCGCCATCGCGCGCGACTTGCTCGGCGAGGTCGGCGAGTACGGCTCCGAACGCCTTGCGGAACGGCACGAGGCGCGGATCGTGGGCGCGCGTGATGCGCGGCGCGGCCGTGGCGCCGCCGGTGGCGAAGGCCAACAGCGTGTCCGAGGTCGAGGTGTCGCCGTCGATGGTGACGGCATTGAAGGTGTCGACTACGCCCTCGCGCAACAGCGTTTGCAGCACCGGCGCCGCGATCGGCGCGTCGGTGAAGACGAAAGCGAGCATGGTCGCCATGTCGGGCGCGATCATGCCGGCGCCCTTGGCAAAGCCGTTGATGGTGACCTCGGTGCCGGCGATGCGCGCGCGGGCCGTGGCCAGTTTCGGGAACGTATCGGTGGTCATGATGGCCCGGGCGGCTTCCTCGTAGGCGTCGGGGGCGGCCGCGGCGACCAGGTTTTCCATGACGCCATCGAAGGCCTCAGCCGGAAGGGGCTCGCCGATCACGCCGGTCGAGGCGAGGAACACTTCGGTAGTCTTGCAGCCGGCGGCTGTGGCGGCGAGCTTGGCGGTGAGCGTGCAGGCGGCGCGGCCGTTCTTGCCCGTAAAGGCGTTGGCGTTACCGGAATTGACTACCAGCGCGCGGGCCCGCGCGCCCTTTACTCTCGCGCGGCACCACTCGACCGGCGCCGAGGGGCATTTGGAGCGGGTGAAAACGCCCGCGACGCTGGTGCCTTCCTCGAACAGCGCCAGCATGACGTCGGTGCGGTCGCGGTAGCGGATGCCGGCCGCCGCGGTCGCAAAGCGCACACCCGCGACGGCTGGCAAATGTGGAACGGTTTTCGGGGCAAGGGGGGAGATGGTGGCGGACATGTGTCATCCCGGGGCGCGAGCAACGCTCGCGAGCCCGGAATCCATAGCCATGGCGCTCTCGGTCCGACCGCTAAGGCTTGGGGCTATGGATTCCGGCTCTCGCTACGCGCAGCCGGAAAGACAGGTTTTTTGCAGTCCACGCAAGGGGAAATCGGACTACTTCTTCGCCGGCGCCGCCGGATTGAGCGCCGCCGGATCGGCCGCCGCGGGCGGCTGGTCGAGCCGTTCGATGGTGGCGGTTTTGCGCAGCTTGTCGACCAGCTCGGCCTGGGCGCGGTGTGCGACGTAAGTCTGGATCTGGCTCTTCACTTCATCAAAGGTCGGGGTCGGCTTGGTTCGCTTGTCCTCGACCTTGATGACGTGCCAGCCGAATTGCGTCTTCACCGGATCGGAGACCTGGCCCTTGTCGAGCTTGAAGGCGGCGTCGGAGAATTCCGGCACCATCTGATCCTTGGTGAAATAGCCGAGATCGCCGCCGTCCGCAGCGCCTGGATCTTTGGATTTCTCCTTGGCGAGCGTCGCGAAATCCGCGCCCTTTTTCAATTCGGCTTCGATCGCCTTGGCCTCGTCTTCGGTCGGAACCAGAATATGACGGGCGTGAATTTCCTCCTCGGGAGGCATCTGCTTGATGGCGTCGTCATAGACTTTATGCATCGCGTCGTCGGTCTGGGCGGCCTCGCCGGCCTTTTGCAGCAGGGTCTCCATCAGCACCTTGTTGCGTTCGAATTGGATGCGATGCTTTACGGCATCGCTGTCGGCGAGCTTCTGCTGCTCGGCGGTCTGCGCCAGCACGACGATGTCGGCCAGATAGGTAATGAGATATTGGCGCTTCTGGTCCGGCGGCATTTGCGGCATGTTGCTGCCGATTTCTTCGGCAGCGAGCGCGAGATCGCTCTGCCTGATCTCGACCCCATTGGCGCGGGCGATTACCGGATCGGAACTCGGATCATTTGGCTTATCTTGGGCACGCGCGGCGGAGATCGGCGCTGTGAGGAAGGCTATGAACGCCAGCGCGCCGAGCGCGCGGGCAACGGACGGACGGGTGGAAGCCATTAAACGCGGTCCTTTGGGGCGGCGCTAAGCGCCGGGTTATTGCCGGTCACCGGACCCCAAGCCCAGGGTCCGAAATCGGCGCGGACACTCGCCGAATAGTCGAGCCTTGGCAATGGCAGAATCGAGCGGCCGGCTAACGGGCGCGTGAACCGAAATGCTGCCTTGCGGTCGCATTGACAGGAAACCCACCCCCTCCTATCTCTCGACCATATTTGGGGACATTCAGTCGTCTTACAGAAACCCAAATAGCGCCGCATTTTCCGCTGGTTGACACGCTTCACCCACACCAAGCCTGGACCAGAAGCCAACAGCATGATCGGGAAACCGACGTTCGGACGAAGATCGTGCTTGGTCAGGCCATCGTGCTTAATCGAACCATGCCTAGTCGAACCATGGCGGCAAGCCCGAAATCGAGAAGGATGAAGATGCGATGATCGGCGCAGTCGCCCGTAAGCTGTTTGGCTCCTCCAATGATCGCCGGATCCGGGGCTATCGTCCCCAGGTCGAGGAGATCAACGCGCTCGAAAACGAACTGCAGGCGCTGTCCGACGAGACGCTGCGCGCCCGCACCGAGGAGTTCAAGAAACAGATCGCCGCTGGCCAGACGCTCGACGACGTCCTGGTGCCGGCCTTCGCCACCGTGCGCGAGGCGGCCAAGCGCACGCTCGGCCAGCGGCATTTCGACGTGCAGATGATCGGCGGCATGGTGCTGCACGAGGGCAAGATTGCCGAGATGAAGACCGGCGAAGGCAAGACGCTGGTCGCCACGCTTCCGGTCTATCTCAATGCGCTCGCCGGCCGTGGCGTGCACGTTGTCACCGTCAACGACTACCTCGCCAAGCGCGACGCCGAATGGATGGGGCAGATCTACAAGTTCCTGGGCCTGACCGTCGGCGTCATCGTGCACGGGCTGGCCGACGAGGAACGCAAGAAGCAGTACGACTGCGACGTCACCTACGGCACCAATAACGAGCTCGGCTTCGACTATCTGCGCGACAATATGAAGTATCGGCTCGAGGACATGGTGCAGCGCGGCCACACCTATGCCATCGTCGACGAAGTCGACTCGATCCTGATCGACGAAGCGCGCACGCCGCTGATCATTTCCGGTCCGCTCGACGACCGCTCCGAATTCTACAACACCATCGACAAGTTCATTCCTACGCTCGACAAGGCCGATTACGAGCTCGACGAGAAGCAGCGCTCGGTCAATCTCAGCGAAATCGGCATGAGCAAGATGGAGCAGCAGCTTAAGGATGCCGGTCTGCTGAAGTCGGATTCGCTCTACGACGTCGAGAACGTCTCGGTCGTCCACCACATCAATCAGGGCTTGCGCGCCCATAAGCTGTTCCAGCGCGACAAGGATTACATCGTGCGCAACGGCGAGGTCGTCATCATCGACGAGTTCACCGGCCGCATGATGCCGGGCCGGCGCTATTCGGAAGGCCTCCATCAGGCGCTCGAGGCCAAGGAGCACCAGCCGATCCAGCCGGAGAACCAGACGCTGGCCTCGATCACGTTCCAGAATTATTTCCGGATGTACGAGAAGCTTTCCGGCATGACCGGCTCGGCGCTCACCGAGGCCGAGGAGTTCCAGGACATCTACAATCTGGAAGTGCTGGAAATTCCCACCAATAGGCCGATGGTCCGCATCGACGACGATGACGAAGTCTACCGCACCTCGGCCGAGAAATTCCGCGCCATCCAGACGCTGATCGAGGACTGCAAGACGCGCGGCCAGCCGGTGCTGGTCGGCACCACCTCGATCGAGAAATCCGAACAGCTTGCGGAGATGCTGCGCAAGGAGGGTTGGGAGCAACACGACTTCTCCGATCCCAACGCGTTCGCGGCGCTCTATTCCGGCGACGAAGGCGCCTCCAAGGCCAAGGTCTTCGCCATTCTCAATGCGCGCTATCACGAGCAGGAGGCCTATATCGTCGCCCAGGCCGGCGTGCCTGGCGCCATTACGATCGCGACCAATATGGCCGGCCGCGGCACCGACATTCAGCTCGGCGGCAATGCCGATATGCGCATCCGTCAAGAACTGGCCCATATCGAGGATTGGGGCGAGCGCGATAAGTCGCCGCTGGCGGCCGAAATCCGCGCCCAGATCGCGCGGTTGAAGGAGAAGGCGCTCGCCGCTGGCGGGCTCTACGTGCTCGGCACCGAGCGGCACGAAAGCCGCCGCATCGACAATCAGCTGCGCGGCCGTTCCGGCCGGCAAGGCGATCCCGGGCACTCCAAATTCTTCCTGTCGCTCGAAGACGACCTGATGCGCATTTTCGGCACCGACAAGCTCGACGGCATGCTGACCAAGCTCGGCCTCAAGGAAAATGAAGCGATCATCCATCCCTGGATCAACAAGGCGCTGGAAAAGGCGCAGCAGAAGGTCGAGGCGCGCAATTTCGACATCCGTAAGAACATCCTGAAGTTCGACAATGTGATGAACGACCAGCGCAAGGTGATCTTCGATCAGCGCGTCGAATGGATGCAGGAAAAGACCGTCGGCGAAGTGGTCGCCGATATGCGCCACAATGTGATCGACGATCTGGTCGCCAAGCATGTGCCGGAAAATGCCTATCCGGAACAATGGGATGCGGTGGGCTTGCGCGAAGAGCTCAAGCGCGTGCTCGGGCTCGATCTGCCGGTCGACGACTGGGCCAAGGAAGAGGGCATCGCCGACGAGGAAATCTTCAGTCGCGTCGAGCGCCGCGCCGACGAGCATATGGCGGCGAAGGTCGCGCAATGGGGCCCCGACGTGCTGCGCTACGTCGAGAAATCGATCCTGCTGCAGACCCTCGACCATCTCTGGCGCGAGCATCTCGTCATGCTCGACCATCTGCGCCAGGTGATCGGCTTGCGCGGCTACGGCCAGCGCGACCCACTCAACGAATACAAAGCGGAATCCTTCAGCCTGTTCGAAGCGATGAGCCAGAGCCTGCGCGAAGCGGTGACGGCGCAATTGATGCGCGTCGAGATCCAGCCGGCGCCACCGCAACAGCCCGAGGCCCTGCCGGCCATGTCGGCGCACAAGGCCGATCCGATCACCGGCGAGGACGAAATGGCGCTGGCCGTGGCTGGGGCGGAGACGTTGGCGCGCCATGGTATCGGCAACAGGCCGGCATCCGCTCCGGCGGTTCAAGCGCAGCCGCGCGCACCGCAAGCGGCCGTGCCGCAGACACCGGTGCGGAATCCTAAGGACCCGCAAAGTTGGGGCAAAGTCGGCCGCAACGAAGTCTGCCCCTGCGGCTCAGGCAAGAAATTCAAACACTGCCACGGCAAATACGTGTGAGGTGAGTCAGTAATCGTTGGTCGGTAATCAGACCGCAGGGCGCGCTCTGATTAGTGACCGCTGATTACTGTAGCCCGGCCCAGCGGCCGTCGAACGAGCCGACCGGTACCACCGGCTGCGCACCCTTGATCAGACTGCCGTTGTTCGCCGGCTGTAGAGCGGTGGAGGCGTCTTGCTGCGGCTGTTGCGGTTTAGACTTCGGTGCTTGGGCTACTTGCGACGCGGGCTTTGGCAGCGCGCTCGCCTGCTGCGGTTCCGGTTTTTGTTGCTCGGGCCTCTGTTGCTCGGGCGTTGGCGCTTCCGCTTTCGCGGTTTCCGTTTTCCGGGGGGGCGGCGTCGGGTTTAAGCCGGCAAGGACCGCTCCCTGCGGGGCGGGCGCCGGCTCCGCAGCCGTCTTCGGCTTGAACAGATTGCCGAAGAAGCTCGAATGGTCCTCGTTGCTCGTCGCAGTGGATGCGACTTGAGCCTGCGGCGCGCTCGGCTTCGAGTCGAACAGATTGCCGAACAGACCGCGCGACGCGCTCGCGCCGGAGGCTACGGCGGTCCCCGCTTGCGGATCCTCGCGCGGGCCGCTGAGCGTCGGCGGCGGCATGCCGGGGTGGATCGGCGGCGCGTGCAGCCGCCCCTCATTGTCCTGCACCGGCTGGGTGACCTCGAGCTTGCCGACGAAGAAGCTGTTCATGCCGCCGTCGGTTCCCATCACGATCGGTGCGACCGGCACATTCTCCTTGATCATTTGCGCGAGCTGGAAGTCGTCGTTCTTCTCTTTCTCGAGCGCCGGTCCGGCGATCTCCTGCGGCACCTCGTAGGCCGGACAGCGGCCGCTCGGCGTGAAGACGAGCGGCTTGGTCGAACCGGCAGGCGGCTGGGCGTCGAACACGTAGTGGCGCTCGCAGACATCGACCTTGGGTTCGAGATGCGTCACCAGGAAATGGTCATTGCCTTCCTTGAGCATCTTCCAGAAATCCATATTCGGATTGGTGCGGTGGCGGGCAAGATTCGCCGGCGTCAGGCGGAACGGGTAGGCCTGAATCTGGAACGATTTCTCTCCGCCGAGAAACGCCTCGCGCGCCAGCGAATAGATTTCGCCGATCTGCTCATCGGTCATGGCGTAACAGCCGCGCGACGAACAGTCGCCGTGGATCATCAGGAAGGCGCCGCTATAGCCGTTGGCTCTGTCGTAGGCGTTGGGAAAGCCGATATTGATGGCGAGGTAATAATTGGAATTGGGATTCATCAGGCCGGGCGTGATCGAATAGAAGCCCTCCGGCGCCTGACGATCGCCCTCGACTTTTTTCGGTCCGAGTTCACCCGACCAACGGCAGATCGGATAGACCTTGAGCAGCTGATACTGCCCCGTGGTGTCCTGCTTCCAGACTTCGAGCTCGGATTCCTCTTTGAACACGCGGATCAGGATCGGCGAATCCTTCGGCATGTTCTTCTGAGTGAGCAGCGAAATCATTTCCGGCGACAATTCTTTCATCGCCCGGGTCGGTATCTGATAGCCGTCGTCGCTGTAGCAGCCGGCAAGCGCCAGCGCACCGGCGAGCCCGACCGATGTCAGCAATACACGCGACCTGATCGCGCAAAATGCCAGTGCGCGAATAATGCAGGCGCGGATTAGGGTAATATTCCCCGACAGATGGACCATCCCCGTGCCACCACTCGCCTAATCGTTATCCATAAGAGGTGGCTTTCGCAAGGCAACCAGCCGCCGATGCTCGGGGGGAGTAGTTACGCATTAAATGAATGGTAAATTATCGCGAAATTCGGCCATAAAATCCGGTCGTTTGACCGGCAAGACGGCTCGGCGGGTCCGATCGCGGCAAGATTGTGGCGGGCATTAGGGCCGTCCAGGCCCGTGGAACGTCGCCGTCAGCTGAGCGTCCGTCCGATCGCCAAGAACTTTTCACGCCGTAGACGCACGACGGTGGAACGCTCGAAGCCGCGCATCTCGATAAGCGCGCTGCCGATCGCCTCGCCGACCGAGGCGACCGCGGCCGCCGGATCGCGATGCGCGCCGCCGGTGGGTTCGGGCACGATCGCATCGACGACGCCGAACCGCACCAGATCCTGGGCGGTGATTTTCATGTTCGAGGCGGCTTCCTGGGCCTTCGCCGTGTCGCGCCACAGGATCGATGCCGCGCCCTCGGGCGAGATCACGCTATAGATTGCGTGTTCGAGCATCAGCACGCGATTGGCGGTCGCGATTGCGATGGCGCCACCGGAGCCGCCCTCGCCGATGATGACGGCAACGTTCGGCACGCCGATGGCGAGACAGGTTTCGGTCGAGCGCGCGATGGCCTCGGCCTGGCCGCGCTCCTCGGCGCCGATGCCCGGATAGGCGCCGGCGGTATCGATCAGCGCGATCACCGGCACCTCGAAATGATCGGCCATCGTCATCAGCCGCGCCGCCTTGCGGTATCCCTCGGGCCGCGCCATGCCGAAATTATGCTTAAGGCGGCTCTCGGTATCGGAGCCCTTTTCGTGTCCGATCACGCAGACGACTTCGTCGCGGAAGCGCCCGAAACCGCCGACGATCGCTTCGTCCTCGCCATGCTTGCGGTCGCCGGCGAGCGGCACGAAATCGGCGATCAGGGCTGCGATGTAATCGAGACAATGCGGCCGTTGCGGATGGCGCGCGACTTGGGTCTTCTGCCACGGCGTCAGCCCGGCATAGAGTTCCTTGAGCGTCTGTACCGCCTTACCTTCGATGCGGCTGATCTCGCTCGCGATGGCGTCGCCGTCGCTGTGCAGCGCGCGCAATTCCTCGACCTTGGCCTCGAGCTCGGCCACCGGCTTTTCAAAATCGAGATAACTGCGCATCGTGGAGGTCAATTTTTATCGGATTGGCGGACGGCTACTGCCGCGGCGGCGGCAAACTCGCCCCCGAAGCATGGGGAAGTCAAGGAAGCCCGAAGATAGCCCTATGGTTCCTAGCGGATTACCCCTGCGCCAGCGGATGCAGATCGCGCACCAGGCTTTTCAGGCGCTCTTCCAATACATGGGTGTAGATCTGGGTTGTCGAAATATCGGAGTGCCCGAGCAGCGTCTGCACGACGCGCAGATCGGCGCCATTGTGTAACAGGTGACTGGCGAAAGCATGGCGCAGCACATGGGGGCTTAAGCGCGCCGCGCTCAGGCCCGCGGCTGCGGCAAGCGCCTTGAGTTCGCGGGCGAAATGCTGGCGGGTGAGATGGCCGCTGTCGCCGAATGAAGGGAACAGCCACTTCGACGGCGTGCCGTCCCCCAGTTGGCTCAGCAGCGCGAGGTAATCCGCCATGGCGCGTTTCGCCGCGTCGTTGAGTGGCACCAGGCGCTCTTTGTTGCCCTTGCCGCGCACCACGATGACACGGGCGTCCTTGCGGGCGGCCGAAATCGGCAGGCTGACGAGTTCGGATACTCGCAATCCGGTCGCGTAAAGAACCTCGACGAGGCAGAGAAGCCGCGCCGTGCGCAGCCGCGCCGGCAACGGCGCCGCCGGATCGGATTGGCTCGCTGCGCGCAATAGACCGTCGACTTCGGCGAGCGTCAGCGTCTTCGGCAGCGCGCGCTCGCGCTTCGGACCTTCGAGCACGGCAGCGGGGTCGTCGCCGCGATGGCCTTCGGCGTAAAGAAACCGGTAGAGCTGGCGCATTGCCGACAGCCGCCGCGCTTGCGTTGTTATCCGCAAGCCGCGCCGCGACACCTCGCCGAGATAAGCGCGCAGATCCTCGGTATTGGCCTTGGCGATCGTGCGGCCCGCGCTTTTGAGAAAGAGCGAAAAATCTTCCAAGTCGCGGCGATAGGCGGCGAGCGTGTTGGCTCCGGCGCCGCGTTCCGCCGCCAGCATGTCGAGATAGAGCGCGGTGAGCCGCTCGTCCGCCGGCCGCGCCCCGCCCAGTCTCTGCTTCGCCGCCGCGCGTGTCATCGCCGCTCCTCAGCGATCCTTGAAGAATTTGTCGGGCGGGATCGTGACGCTGATCTCACGCGGCTTCGGATGGACGAAATGCGCGAGCGCGTAGAGGCCGGCATAGACCAGCGCGCAAATCAGCGCGACGACAGTGAGCAGTCGGAGCAGGCTCGGCATCGTTTGGTGCCCGCGCTCATCCCATTGGTGCCGATGATCGGAGCGAGTACGATCATGTTCGGCCGACACTGGCAAGTGTTCATGTATTTGATCTAGTAAGGCATTCCGCCGGTGCGCCGGAGCTGCCCGATAGCCCGGAAGCGCAACGGTGAACACGCGCGAGCTTCGATATAAATGGTTGATATTGTTACATATAATGACGCATCTGCGCCGCTATCGGCGGCCGCGATCCTACCCCGGCTCGGCCGGCGCTCGATCGTGCTCGTCGGCATGATGGGGGTCGGCAAATCCTCCATCGGCCGGCGCCTCGGCGCCCGTCTCGGACTGCCCTTTGTCGATGCCGATGCCGAAATCGAGAAGGCCGCCGGCATGACCATTGCCGATATTTTCGCGCGTCACGGCGAGCCGAGTTTCCGCAGCGGCGAAGCCCGCGTAATCGCGCGTCTGCTCGACGGCGGTCCGCAGGTGCTGGCGACCGGCGGCGGCGCCGTGATGAACGCGGATACCCGCGCCGTCATCAAAGAGAAAGGCGTCTCGATCTGGCTCAACGCCGATTTCGATGTGCTGATGAAACGTATCAGCAAGCGCAAAAACGACCGGCCGATGCTGCAGACCGCCGATCCCGCCGCGACCCTGCGCCAGCTTTTGATCGAGCGTGAGCCGTTCTACGCGCAGGCCGATCTTACGGTGCAGTCGCGCGAAGTGCCGCATGAAGCGATCGTGACCGAAATCGTCGACGATGTGTCAGGCTTTCTCGGCGTGCCGCCGCATCGAAAGGCAGAATTATGACGGCGCCGATCCGCAACGAAGTCAACACCGTCGCGGTCGCGCTCGGCGCCCGCAGTTACGACATCGTCATCGGGCGCGGCGTGCTCGGCTCGCTCGGCACGCGTATCGCTATGCTGCGACCGGGCGCCAAGGCCTTCATCGTCACCGACGAAAACGTCGCACGGCAGCATGTCGGCACGGCCCAAGTCGCACTCGATCAAGCTCATGTCGCGACGACCAGCATCGTGGTTGCGCCCGGCGAAACCTCGAAATCCTATCGCGTGTTCGAACAGGTCTGCGAGGCGATCATCGCCTCGCATATCGAGCGTGACGATCTCGTGGTGGCGCTCGGCGGCGGCGTTATCGGCGATCTCGCCGGCTTTGCAGCCGCGGTGACGCGGCGCGGTCTCGATTACGTGCAGGTGCCGACCACGCTATTAGCCCAAGTCGATTCTTCGGTCGGCGGCAAGACCGCGATCGATTCTCCGCTCGGTAAGAATCTGATCGGCGCGTTCCATCAACCGATCCTGGTGCTCGCCGATACGGCGGTGCTCGACACGCTGCCGCCGCGCGAATTCCGCGCCGGCTACGCCGAACTCGCCAAATTCGGCCTGCTGGGCGATGCCGCGTTCTTCGCCTGGCTCGAGGCCAATTGGCGCGAAATCTTCGCTGGCGGCGACGTTTCCGGCAGTCACGCGCGCGAGCACGCTATTGCGGTGGCGTGCCGCGGCAAGGCCGGCATTGTCTCGCGCGACGAACGTGAAACCGGCGAGCGGGCCTTGCTCAATCTCGGCCACACTTTCGGTCATGCGCTGGAAGCGGCCTGCGGCTTCTCGGACCGGCTGTTGCACGGCGAAGCGGTGGCGGCCGGCATGGCGCTGGCGTTTGCCTTCTCGGCGCGGCAAGGCCTGTTGCCGGAGGCGGAAGCCGCGCGCGCCGTGAAGCATCTCGCCGATGTCGGTCTGCCGACGCGGATCGGCGACATCCCCGGCCCGCGGCCGAGCCTCGACCGATTGATGGGCTTGATTGCGCAAGACAAGAAAGTGAAGCGCGGGATGCTTACATTTATTTTGGTGCGCGGCATCGGTCGGGCCTTCATCGAGGCCGGCGTCGATGCTGATGCGGTACGTGTGTTTCTCTCGGAGCAGCTTGCGGAGCGATGAGCGCCATCGACTGGCTGACCGTTCTGGCGGTCGTGATTTGTCTGCTGATTTCGGCGTTCTTCTCGGCGAGCGAGACGGCGCTGACGGCGTCGTCGCGCGCCGCCATGGCGCGGTTGGAAAAACAGGGCAATCGCGACGCCGGCATCGTCAACCGGTTGATGGCGACCCGCGAACGCCTGCTCGGCGCGATCTTGTTCGCCAACAACTTCACCAATATCGCGGCCTCCACTTTGGCGACCGGGCTGATGCTCGCTTTTTTCGGCAATGCCGGCGAGATCTACGCCGCCGTCGTGATGACGCTTTTGATCTTCATTCTTGCCGAAGTACTGCCCAAGACCGCCGCCTTCAACGCGCCCGATCGCATGGCGCTGTTGGTGGCGCAGCCGGTCGAGCGTACCGTGCGCTGGTTCGCGCCGCTGCTGCGGGCCGTGGAGTGGCTGGTCCGGATCATGCTGCGCGGCCTTGGCATGCCGCTCGGCACCATCCATTCGATCCTGTCGCCGAGCGAGGAACTCCGCGGCGCCGTCGATCTGATGCATCGCGCCGGCGTCGTCGAAAAGCTCGACCGCGACATGATGGGCGGCTTGCTCGATCTGCGCGACCTCGCGGTCTCCGACGTCATGGTCCACCGCACTAAGATGGTGATGCTCGATGCCGACGAGCCGCCGCAGGACATGGTCGATGCCATCCTCGCCGCCCCGGTCACCCGGCTGCCGATGTGGCGGGGCTCACCCGACAACGTTATCGGCGTGCTGCACGCCAAGAATCTCCTGCGCGCGCTACACGCGGCGGGCGGCGATGCCGCCAAGGTCGACATCATGTCGCTGGCGACGCCGCCGTGGTTCGTTCCGGATACGACACCTCTCTACGAACAGCTCAAGGCCTTCCGCGCCCGCAAGACGGCCTTGGCGCTCGTCGTCGACGAATATGGCGAACTCGAAGGGCTGGTGACGCTGGAGGACATCGTGGAAGAGATCGTCGGCGACATCACCGACGAACACGATATCGCCGTTCCCGGCGTGCGCGTGTTGCCGGACGGCTCCGTCAATGTCGACGGTGCGGTGCCGATCCGCGATCTCAATCGGGCGATGGACTGGAATATTCCGGACGACGAGGCGACCACGATCGCCGGCGTAGTCATCCACGGGGCGCGCTCAATTCCGGAGCCGGGACAGAGTTTCATCTTCCACGGCTTCCGCTTCCAGGTCTTGCGCAAGAACCGCAATCGCATCACCGCATTGCGCGTGGCGCCGCTGGCCCGCAAAACAGCGCCGAGAGCGATCGAGAAAGCCAGTTGATAGGCAATCCGATCGAATCTTGCCGTCCACCTTGCGAAAACTGTTGTTGGATCGCATTTATTATTGCGCATCTCCGAGACGGTAAAATTGCAAGAGGCGGGGCAAGAGGCGGGTATGGCGAGCCAAACCAATATCGCGGCGAAAGCCGACGCGGCTGCCGCGCCGATCAATCCCGGTGTGCGCATCGGGCACGTGCATCTGAAAGTCGCCGATCTCGACCGCGCGCTCGCGTTTTATTGCGGCGTGCTCGGCTTTGAACTGATGCAACGCATCGGTTCGCAGGCGGCCTTTATCTCGGCCGGCGGTTATCATCACCACATCGGGCTCAACACCTGGGAAAGCCGCGGCGGTACGCCGCCGGCGCCGGGCACCACCGGCCTCTATCATCTCGCCGTGCTCTATCCGATCCGCGCCGCGCTCGCCGACGCGCTGCGCCGTCTGATCGAGGCGGATATTCCGCTCGACGGCGCCTCCGATCACGGCGTGAGCGAAGCGCTCTATCTGAGCGATCCCGACCGCAATGGCGTCGAGCTGTACTGGGACCGGCCGCAAGACGCGTGGCCGCGCACGGCCGACGGCAAACTTGCGATGTTCACGCATCGGCTCGATCTGGTGGCGCTTCTTAAAGCGGCTGAGCCGACCCCGCAGCTTACGGAAGCGGGCCACCACAGCAATTCCTGATCAGCTCTCCCCCGGCGCCTGCGCGTGAATGGCGAGCGCGTGCACACGGCCTTTCAGTTCGTTCGCCAGCGCCGCATTGATCATGCGATGGCGTTCGAGTCGGGTCTTTCCGCGGAAGGCTTCCGCTACGATATACAGTCGGTAATGGCTCTCGCCGCCCGGCCGGTGGCCTGCGTGGCCTTGATGCAGATGCGATTCATCCTCGACATGCAGGCTTTGCGGTGCGAAAGCAGCCATCAGCTTCGTGGTGATGATATCCTGCATTCCCATCTTGCGATCCTTGACGCGATACGGCTTGCCACACTTTCGACGTGGCGGCTTAACGAGAGCGAAGCATTAACATCATACAACGCGACGTGAGCTTTTAATCCTGTCAAGTCTTGAAGCTGCCATCGACCCAACCGCATAATCGCAACGATGAAAACCAATTCACCGCTGTTCGACGGGATTCGTGTGAAGCCCGATCAGGACCGCCGTCTGCGCACGGACCTTCCGGCCTGCCAATGGCCGCGTTGCGACGTGCCGGCGACGCATCGTGCCCCGAAAGGCCGGCTGCGCGCCGCGGAATATTGGCAGTTCTGTCTCGAGCACGTGCGCGAATACAACAGCACTTACAATTTTTTCGCCGGAATGGACGATGATGCGGTCGCCAAATACCAGAAGGACGCCATTACCGGGCACCGTCCCACCTGGAAGATGGGGTCGATCGGCGGCAAGCGAGCGGCCAAACGGGCCCGCAAGACATTTCCCGGCGCCGAGGGGCCGGCGCACGACCCGTTTTCGCTGTTCGGCGAGGCCGGTGACCAGCATAGCGGCCATGCGCGGACGGCACCGGAACAACGCAAGATTTTCAACGCCCAGCGCCGGGCGCTAGAGGTGCTCGGCCTTGAAGCGGACGCCGAGCGCGCCGATATCAAGTCTAAATTCAAGATATTGGTGAAACGGCATCATCCGGACGCGAATGGCGGCGACCGGGCCTCGGAAGCCCAGTTACGGGAGATAATTGCCGCCTATAATTACCTTAAATCGGCAGGCTTGTGCTGATCGCCGGCGCCTTGCCCAAGTTTTCATAGTGGCTCGGCTTTCATAGTGGCTTTCATAGGCTTGCGCCTTTCTGCTAGATGTAGCCCCTATCCGGCCGCCGGTGACCGCCGATTTCCGCCTCGGACTTGCGCAGGTCTCTCATCCTGGGCTGGCCGAGGCCACGGAGGAGCAATGACTCTCGCAACTGATACGCCGTCCGGCTTGCCGGATATGAAGGTTTCGATCCGCCAGCTGTTCGGGATCGACAGCGATCTCGAAGTGCCGGCCTATTCGGAACCGGACGAGCACGTCCCCGACGTCGATCCGGACTACCGCTTCGACAAGCCGACGACACTCGCCATTCTCGCCGGTTTTGCCCGCAACCGCCGCGTCATCGTCACCGGCTATCACGGTACCGGCAAATCGACCCATATCGAGCAGGTGGCGGCGCGGCTCAATTGGCCCTGCGTGCGGGTCAATCTCGACAGCCATATCAGCCGCGTCGATCTGATCGGCAAGGATGCCATCGTCATCCGCGAGGGCATGCAGGTCACCGAATTCCGCGACGGCATTTTGCCCTGGGCGCTGCAGAATAATGTCGCGCTGTGCTTTGACGAATACGACGCCGGCCGGCCCGACGTAATGTTCGTCATTCAGCGCGTGCTGGAATCGTCCGGCCGGCTGACGCTGCTCGACCAGAACAAGGTGATCAAGCCGCATCCGGCGTTTCGGCTGTTCGCGACCGCCAATACGGTAGGCCTCGGCGACACCTCCGGCCTCTATCACGGCACCCAGCAGATCAATCAGGGCCAGATGGACCGCTGGTCGATCGTCACCACGCTGAATTACCTGCCGCACGACAACGAGGTCGAGATCGTGCTGGCCAAGGCGAAGCATTTTCAGAATGCCGAAGGCCGCGACATTGTCGGCAAGATGGTGCGGGTCGCCGATCTGACGCGCAACGCTTTCATGAACGGCGATATCTCAACCGTGATGAGCCCGCGCACGGTGATCATCTGGGCGGAGAATTCCGAAATCTTCAACGATGTCGGCTTCGCGTTCCGGCTCACTTTCGTCAACAAATGCGACGAGCTGGAACGGCCGCTGGTCGCCGAGTTCTATCAGCGCTGCTTCGGGCAGGAATTGCCGGAATCGGCGGTGAACGTGGCTTTGTCCTGAACATCGCCTCTCGCCGCCCGCGGCGAGAGCAGTGAGGCCACGAGCAGCTGATGAGCTCGAATATCAAACCGAAGAATTCCAGCAAGGAAGCGCCAACCGAGCCATTCAAGCGCGCGGTCGGCGTCTGCCTGCGCGCCATTTCCGGCAAGGGCGAACTCGAAGTCGGTTTCGCCTCCGAGCGTCCCGGGCTGGTTGGCGGCAAGGCCCGCTTGCCGGAGCCGCCGCGGCGGCTCAACGAACGCGAAGCCGCGATCGTGCGCGGCCATGCCGATTCGATCGCGCTTCGGCTCGCTTGTCACGATCCGTCGGTGCACCGCAAGCTTGCGCCCGGCGGCCAGCAGGCGCGCGCGGTGTTCGAGGCGGTCGAACAGGCCCGTGTCGAGGCAATCGGCGCCCGCCGCATGGGTGGGGTGGCCAAGAATCTCGCCGCAATGCTCGACGACCGTTTTCACCGCGGCAAGTTCGACGACATCACCGATCGCGCCGACGCGCCGATCGAGGAAGCGCTCGCCATGATGGTGCGCGAGCGGCTGACCGGCGAGACGCCGCCGCCGACCGCACGCAAACTCGTCGATCTGTGGCGGCCTTTGATCGAGGAACGCGCCGGCCGCAGCCTCGACCGGCTTGAGCGCGTCCTCAACGATCAGCGGCGCTTCGGCGATGTCGTGCACGATCTCCTCGATTCGCTCGACATGGGCGAGGATCGCTCGAGCGATTCCGACGAGGACGAGGGCGACGACGGCGAGGACCAAAACCAGAAGGACGAATCAGGCGAGGACGGCGAGGCGTCGGATGCCGCCGAAAGCGATCAGACCAGCGCCGAGGCCGAAGCCTCCGCCGACGAATTGCCCGACAGTGCGTCGGAAGCCGTCGATGCGCCGGCCGCCGAAATGGCGGACGACGCCGAGATGGGCGATTCCGAAACCGCCGCCGAGCCGTGGCGGCCGCGCAACCAGCGCAACGAGCCGCGCGGGCCGGACTACCGCCCTTTCACCACGAAATTCGACGAGATGGTGGGCGCCGAGGAATTGTGCGAGCCGGAAGAGCTCGACCGCTTGCGCGGCTATCTCGACAAGCAACTCTCGCATTTGCAGGGCGTCGTGGCGCGGCTTGCCAACCGCCTGCAGCGGCTGTTGCTGGCGCAGCAGAACAGGGCCTGGGAATTCGATCTCGAAGAGGGCTTGCTCGATCCGTCGCGGCTGCCGCGCATCATTGTCGACCCGATGCATCCTTTGTCGTTCAAGCGCGAGAAGGACACCGACTTCCGCGACACCGTGGTAACGCTGCTGCTCGACAATTCCGGCTCGATGCGCGGCCGGCCGATCACGGTCGCCGCCACCTGCGCCGATATCCTGGCGCGCACGCTCGAACGCTGTGGCGTCAAGGTTGAAATCCTCGGCTTCACCACGCGGGCCTGGAAGGGCGGCCAATCGCGCGAATCCTGGCTCGCCCAGGGCAAGCCGCCCAACCCCGGCCGGCTCAACGATCTGCGCCACATCATCTACAAGGCGGCGGATGCGCCGTGGCGGCGCGCGCGCAAAAATCTCGGCCTGATGATGCGCGAGGGTCTCCTCAAGGAGAATATCGACGGCGAGGCGCTCGACTGGGCGCATAAGCGGCTGCTGGCGCGGCCGGAATCGCGCAAGATCCTGATGATGATTTCGGACGGCGCGCCGGTCGACGATTCAACGCTTTCGGTCAATCCCGGCAATTACCTCGAGCGCCATCTGCGCTGGATCATCGAGGACATCGAAACGCGGTCGCCGGTCGAATTGATCGCCATCGGCATCGGTCACGACGTGACGCGCTATTACCGGCGCGCGGTCACCATCGTCGACGCCGAAGAGCTCGGCGGCGTGATGACCGAGAAACTTGCCGAATTGTTCGAAGAGCACGCGGCGAAAGAATACACCCGCCCGGCGAAACCGCGCCGCTTGAACGCGTGAGCTGGAATCACGCCGCTGCGGCGGCGCGCTTCTTCACGACCTGGCGCTTGAGCTCGAGCACGCGGTCCGACAGCTCGGTGTCCTTGGCCTTCAGCAAAAAGGCGTCGAAGCCGCCGCGATGATCGACGGTCTTCAGCGCATTGGCCGAAATCCGCAAACGGAACTTGCGGCCGAGCGAATCGGACAGCAGCGTGACGTTGAGGAGGTTGGGCATGAACCGCCGCTTGGTCTTGCGGTTGGAATGGCTGACGCGGTTCCCGACCTGGTGCGTCTTTCCGGTCAATTCGCAACGCCATGACATGGTTCGAAATCCTCAAGCTTCAAAGCTCGCCGACATGCCGCGCTGATCCCGGAACGTCGAGCGGCGCCTCTGCGACGATAAAGGGGTTGGCGCGGAGCTATAGTGGCGGCCTTCCCGAGCGTCAAGCCGCCGGTACAATCCCTCGCCAAGGCGGATTTCGCTCGTGTTGCGGCGACGCGGGCGGAGGAAGCGCTCGAACCACACAAAGGACGCATTCTCCGCCAAAACAATAGCGCCGGTTTCACCGCGGTGTTTTGAGCAAAGCCCTTGTCCTGCTTAGGTTTATCGATGCTCGCCGGCCGTCATGCCGGCATCGCCATGCTGACCTCGGCGTTGCTCGCCGGAGCGGTCTTTTTGGTCGTTGCGGCGGCCAAAGCGGGCGACGGCAGCCGTCAGGCGGCCGTCCAAGCGGGCTCTGTGCCCGCCAAACCCGTGGCCGAGGAGGGTCGGCTCGAGGCGGTCTATACCGCCAGCATTGCCGGCATTCCGATCGGGCGCGGCAATTGGATGGTCGAATTTTCCGACGATCAATACACGGTTGCGGCCAGCGGTGCGACAACCGGGATTATCAAATTCTTCACCGGCGCCCACGGCACCAGCGCCGTGCACGGCACCGTCCATGGCGGTCAGCCGATCCCGACCAGCTATGGGGCGACCATCACTTACGACCGTAAGGTCGACGACGTCCGCATCGCGCTCACCGGGGGCAATGTGACGGATTATGCGGTCGAGCCTCCGCTGCCGCCGGTACCCGACCGCATTCCGGTGACGGACGCGGACCGCCGCGGCGTGTTCGATCCGATGACGTCGATGCTCAACCGGGTGGCGGGCGACGGCGATCCGGTGGTGCCGGAAGCCTGTAACCGCAAGGTCGCGGTCTTCGACGGCCGGGTCCGTTACGACTTGCACAGCGAATTCAAGCGCATGGAAACCGTCAAGGCGGAGCGTGGCTATGCCGGTCCTGCGGTCGTCTGCGCGGTCTATTTCACGCCTATTTCCGGTTACGTGCCGAACAGGCCTGCCATTAGATACCTGGTCGAATTGCGCGACGCCGAAGTATGGCTGGCGCCGATTTCCGGCACCCGCGTCCTGGTGCCGTTCCGGTTTTCGATGCCAACGCCCATTGGGGTCGGACTGTTGCAGGCCACCGAATTCGTCTCGGTCACGCAGCCGTCGCATCCGGCTGTAAAGACGCAGTGAGCATCCGCGCCGGACGCCTTGCAGTGCCGCAGCGCGGCTTCCCCGTTATCCACAGGTAGGTGGCCCTTGACTCGCCGCGGAATCGTGATCGTCGAGCGTGTTAATAGTTTTGGTGCCAGTGCGACCGCCAGCGGCCGCCGATTCCACCCGATATGGTATAGGAGAGCGGTCCTCGCTCCATATATCGCCGTGAACGAAGCCGCACATGGCGAGAGTCGCCGATTCGGCCGTGATTCGTTCCAGACTCGTTCCACATCTTAAGCACAGGGCTTTCCAGCGTCACGTTGTGATACAGAAGCGCCTCCTTCATTGCTTTGCCGCGTCAATGCCGGGCCCGTAATGCCGATTTCATTCTCGCCACCTGCCAATCGTGATCATCGCGCCCGTGGCGCAGGCGTCACCGCCGTTCTCGGTCCGACCAATACCGGGAAAACCCATCTCGCCATCGAGCGGATGCTGGCCCATTCGTCGGGCTTGATCGGGCTGCCGCTACGGCTGCTCGCGCGCGAGGTCTACAACAAGGCCGTCGAGCGCGTCGGCGCCGAGGCGGTGGCGCTCGTGACCGGCGAAGAGAAAATCAAGCCGGCCAATCCGCGCTATTGGGTCGCCACCGTCGAGGCGATGCCGCGTGATCTCGATGTCGCATTCCTGGCCGTCGACGAAATTCAGCTCGCTGCCGATTTCGAGCGCGGCCACGTCTTCACCGATCGCATGCTGAACCGGCGCGGCCGAGAGGAGACACTGGTTCTCGGCGCCGCGACCATGAAGCCGATCGTCGAACGGCTGCTCCCCGGCGCCAGCATTGTCAGCCGGCCGCGTCTGTCGCAACTGACTTTCTCCGGGGAGAAAAAGCTGACGCGGTTGCCGCGGCGATCCGCCATCGTCGCGTTTTCGGCCGATGAAGTTTACGCCATCGCCGAATTGATCCGCCGCCAGCGCGGCGGCGCCGCCGTGGTACTCGGCGTGTTGTCGCCACGCACCCGTAATGCCCAGGTCGAGCTCTACCAATCGGGCGAGGTCGATTACATGGTGGCGACCGACGCCATCGGCATGGGCCTCAATCTCGACGTCGATCACATCGCTTTTGCGTCGGATCGTAAATTCGACGGCTATCAGTTTCGCAAGCTCAGCCCTTCCGAAATGGCCCAGATCGCGGGCCGCGCCGGGCGCGCCATGCGCGACGGTACCTTCGGCACCAGCGGCCGCTGTCCGCCGTTTGATCCCGAACTCGTTCAAGCCCTCGAATCGCACAGCTTCGAGCCGGTAAAGCTCGTGCAATGGCGCAACAGCGACCTCGATTTCTCCTCGGTCGGGGCCTTGCAGGCGACGCTTGCGGCGGCGCCGACCGAGACCGCGCTCGCCCGCGCCCCGGTCGCCGAGGATATATTGGTACTCGATCATGCGGCGCGCGACGACGAGGTCCGCAACATGATCGGAAAGCCGGCCGACGTCGAACGGCTCTGGGATGTCTGTCAGCTGCCCGATTACCGCAAGATCGCACCGGCCAACCATGCCGAGCTCGTGGTCACGCTGTTCGGTTATTTGCAGCGTGAGGGCAGGATCGCAACCGACTGGTTCGCCCAACAGGTCGCGCAGGCCGATCGCACCGACGGCGATATCGACACGCTGTCGGCCCGGATCGCCCATATCCGGACCTGGACGTTTGTTGCCAACCGCCCGGACTGGCTCGCCGAACCCGAGCATTGGCAGGGCGTCACGCGCGGCGTCGAGGATCGGCTGTCGGACGCCTTGCATGAGCGGCTCACCGAACGTTTCGTCGATCGCCGCACCAGCGTGTTGATGCGGCGGCTGCGCGAAAACGCGACGCTCGAGCCCGAGTTCAACAAGACCGGCGAGGTCGTGGTCGAAGGACACGTCATCGGCCGGCTCGACGGTTTTGTGTTTTTGCCGGACGCATCGTCGGGCGGCTCCGAGGCGAAGGCATTGCAGAATGCCGCGCAGAAGGCGCTCGCCGGCGAAATCGCGCAGCGCGCGACCCGGCTTGCCGAGGCGCCCGACGAGCAATTCGTGCTCGCCGCCGATGGCACGCTGCGCTGGACCGGCGCCGCGGTCGGCAAGCTTCTCGCCGGCGACGAAGTGTTGCGGCCGCGCCTGCGCATCATTGCCGACGAGCATCTGACCGGCGCGCCGCGCGAGGCGGTTGAACAGCGGCTCGAGCGCTTCGTCAAAGGACACATCGCCAAGCTCCTTGGACCATTGTCCGAACTAGGCGCGGCCGAAGACGTGACCGGTATCGCGCGCGGCGTCGCCTTCCAATTGATCGAAGCACTCGGCGTGCTGGACCGGCAGCGTGTTGCCGATGAGGTGAAGGGACTGGACCAGCCCTCGCGCGCGACGCTGCGCAAATATGGCGTGCGCTTCGGCGCCTATCACATCTATCTGCCGGTGCTGCTGAAGCCGGCGCCGCGCCGGTTCGCAGCCCAGCTCTGGGCCTTGCGTCACGCGCAGAACCAGGCTGAGACGCCGATCAAGGGTCTCGACGATATCTTGCATCTCGCCGGCAGCGGCCGCACCTCGATCCCGGTTGATCGTGACATCGACGCCACTTTCTATCGCACCGCCGGTTATCGGGTCTGCGGCGAGCGCGCGCTCCGCGTCGATATCCTTGAGCGGCTCGCCGATCTGATCCGCCCGGCCTTGTCGTGGCGTGACGGCGCGACTGGGACGAAGCCGCCCGGGGCCTTTCCGGGCGGCGGCTTTACCGTCGTCAATACGATGACATCATTGACCGGCGCGTCGGGCGAGGACTTTGCATCGATCTTGCGCGCGCTAGGCTACCGCATGGAGCGGCGGCCTAAGCCACCCGAGCTGCCGCCAGCGGCAGCGCCTTCGCCGGCGGCGGAGGGTGGCGAGGTTGCGATTGCATCCGCCGCAGCCGCCGTGGAGTCGCCCGCAACGCCGGAAAGTGCCGATCATATTGCGGAGGCAACCGATGCGGTCGAATTGGAGCCGGCTGCGGAGGGCTCCATCGCGGTCCCTCACGATGAAGTGAAGCCGGATCTGGCGGCGGAGCCTGAATTGATCGCTCAACCGGCCATCGAACCCGTCCCCATAGACTCTCCGACTACGGACGCCGGCGTTTCCGAAAGCGATGTTGAAGCCGCACCAGCTGCTGAGCCGGCGCCGCCGCTCGTCGCCGAGGAGCCTGTCCTGATTGAGGTCTGGCGCCCGGGACGACGCGAGGGCCGGCCGGAAGGGCGGCGTCGGCCGCGGCCGGAGCGTCACGGAACCGGCAGGGATATGCGCAGAGGCCGGGGCGTAGAGACGGCGCGTCCCGAGGAAACCGGGGCGACGACCGCGCCGGTCGGTGACGCCGCAACGATGCCTCTAGCCGAGCCGGCGCCAACCGCCGGCGCTGAACCGGCCAAAGAAACGCGGCATCCGCGGCATCGCCGTCGTCATGGCGGTGAGAGACACGGTGCGGAACGGCACACTGGCGAGAGACATGCTGCTGACAGACATTCTGGTGACAGACATGGCGCCGAAAAGCATGGTGGCGAACATCGCTCCGAGCGGCCGCAGCGCGACCGCGAGCGGGTTGCGGCTCGTCCGGCGCGTTTCGAGCGGCGTGAGAAAGCCCCGGATCCGAATTCGCCGTTTGCCAAGCTTGCGGCACTGAAAGCGCAACTCGAAGCCAACGCCAAGGAGCGCGGCTGATTGAACGCGGAGACTAACCGCCAGCGCATCGACCGGTGGCTGTGGCATGCCCGGGTGGTGCGCACGCGGGAGGCGGCGGCGGCGCTTGCCGGCGCCGGCTACGTCCGCGTCAATGGCACCCGCGTCGATGCGCCGGGGCGTATGGTGCGCAGCGGCGATGTGGTCACGGTTGCGCTCGACGGCGGCGTCCGAGTGTTGAAGGTAACCGGATTTGTCGAGCGCCGGGGTGCCGCTGGAACCGCGGCCGCGCTCTACGAGGCCCTCGACTAGCACCGGCCGCCACGCTGCAGCGAGCGCCGGCCTCGCCCTTCTTGCGTGCACCCCACCCATACGTTAGGAGCAAGGGCTCGCAAAAAGCCCGTTCAGAGTATGCAGATGACCTATATCGTCAACGACAATTGCATCAAATGCAAATACATGGACTGCGTCGAAGTCTGCCCCGTGGATTGCTTTTACGAGGGCGAGAACATGCTGGTCATCCACCCGGATGAGTGCATCGATTGCGGAGTGTGCGAACCGGAATGCCCGGTCGACGCAATCAAGCCGGACACCGAGCCGGGCGTCGAAAAGTGGCTCTCGATCAACGCCGAATATGCCAAGGCATGGCCCAATATAACGGCGAAAAAAACGCCCCCGGCTGACGCCAAGGAGTGGGAAGGCGTTGCCAATAAATTCGAAGAGCATTTTTCCGACAAACCAGGAACTGGCGACTGATTATCCCTGGTTTCATCGGTGTTCGCGGCGCGGCGGGTGAGTTTTTCTACCTATGCGCGTTTAGCATATTGAAGAAATGTTAGGTTGCGGATATTAACTATTATTAAGAATTCAACTCGCGGCAACCCAGATGCCCCGCTTTCGCGGGGTCATAACGCTTTGATTTTGGCTGAAAATGTGTTATACACTCACCATATAATGAAAAACACCCCCGAAACGCTGCTCCCCGTCGGGAGCATATTTTTTCGGAGGGGCCCCGAGGAATCGTCAATAGAGGCGTGATTTCCACGCGAGAGCAGTGGCAGAGAAAACTCGTCGTCGTTCAAAGAAAAGTGCGGCCGGCATGAGCCGGAAGACAACCAAACCCTCCTCCCGCGCGAGCCGGAGGCCATCACAGTCCACGCGAGCGATGACCCGCAACCGGGTCAGCGTGGCAAAGCCCGCGCATCGGCGCAAGCCGGAGGCGGAAGGAGCAAGTACTTTGGGAATGAACGTGAAGAAGACTACCCAACGACAAGGCTTCAAAACTCAGGAATTCATTGTCTATCCGGCTCACGGCGTTGGTCAGATCATCGCCATCGAGGAGCAGGAGGTTGCGGGCGCGCGGCTGGAGCTGTTCGTCATTAATTTCGTCAAAGACAAGATGACGTTACGCGTGCCGACCTCGAAGGTCACATCCGTTGGCATGCGCAAGCTCGCCGAGTCGACCATGGTCAAGCGGGCGATCGAGACACTGAAGGGCCGGGCGCGGGTCAAGCGCACCATGTGGTCGCGACGTGCTCAGGAATACGAGGCCAAGATCAATTCCGGCGATATCGTTGCCATCGCCGAGGTCGTGCGCGACCTCTATCGGTCGGACACGCAGCCGGAACAATCCTATTCGGAACGGCAGCTTTACGAGGCAGCGCTTGACCGACTGTCGCGCGAGGTCGCGGCGGTGCAGCGCGTCACCGAAACCGAGGCGGTCAAGGAAATCGAGGGCGCGCTTGCCAAGGGCCCGCGCCGCGGTCCGAAGCCGGAAGCCGAAGACGAGCCGGTTGTCGAGGAAGAGGCCGCCTAATCATCCTTCAATCGTCGCAAGACGCGAAAGGCCCGGTGCCAGCACCGGGCCTTTTTGTCGTCCGATCCGGATCGTTGCGGCCTCGGCAACAATGCCGGCGACGGGCCATACGCTCCCCTTAGGCATAAATTAAGCTTCATTTGAAAGGAGTTGGACGGCGAGTACGGGAATTGCACGGGGGCGCGGGGATGCGACGGAACAAAGCGCTCAAGCGCGGCCGGCAACATCGAAATGGCGCCGTCCGGTTCCGCATCTTCCCTGTGATGGTGGCCGGGTGCATCGGTTACCTGCTCGGCGGTTTGAACGACACGGCTTTCCACCACGTCGCCCCTTCGCCGGCCGAGGCCGTTGCAGGGCGATTTCCCGACGCCGCCGACACGACGGTAAGTGCTTTGAGGGCGCGTATCGCTGTTGCGGCGACGCAGCGAGCGACCGGCGCCGACGACCTCGCGCTGCTCAATCCCAAACCCATGGTGGCGCAAGCGAACGCCCAGACATCCGCGCCGGCGGCCAATCCGCAAGCGCCGATCGCGATCGCCGCCCTAGATACTGGGACATCGTCGGCCGCGCCCGATCTGGCCACGCCGGTGCATGCCAGGCCCCAGCCGGTGCCGGTCAAACCCGTTGCGGCACTCCCGCCGCGCGCGAGCGACCTCAAGCCGGCGACGGTCGTTCATCGCGCAGTCGCCAATCGGCCGGGTTACATGCTCAACGACGCGCAAATCAAAAGCATCAAAGCGCGGCTTAATCTGACGCCCGACCAGGAACAGATGTGGCCCGCTGTCGAAGCCGCGCTCCGCAACATGGCCTATGCGCACGGGCAGCCGGCGCGCGGTGGCAGCGCTCCGGAAACACAGAATGCCGATGTCGATCCCAATACCGTGCAAGGGCTCAAATCGGCGGCGAGCCCGCTGATCATGAGCTTTAATGCAGAGCAGAAAGAGGAAGTGCGCAACCTGGTCCACGTCATGGGACTGGATCAGCTCGCATCCGAATTCTGATCTGAAGGCTATTTCTTCGCGACGTGCTGCTGCGATAAGTTGACGACCGGTCGCAACAGATCAGCCGTGCATTTCGAGCCGATCAAAGCGAGCCCCGCAAAGCACAAGAGCTCGCCCATTTCTACGGGCTTCGCCACATAGATACTGTAGACCGGATCATAAAGGAAAAAAGCCGCGCACACCGTGGCCGCCAGCGCGCAGAACACCGCCATTCGAGTGCCGTAGAGCACGGCCATCAAGGCCGTCGGCAGCAGATAGAAGAAAACGAGATGCTGCGGTCCCACAGCATCGAGCCTGACCAGCCACAACACTGCAGTCACGAACGACATCACGGCAAAGGCCACGACGACGGGCAACGCCGCTTGGACGATCCGCATGCTTGTGCTCCCCCAACGCCAGACGGCCGTTTGTCCCCCAGCCGTTCAGTCTTACGTACAGCATAGCGGAGCGAACACACCGAGAGAATAGGTGAAATCGTTCCTGCTTGAATTTAGTTATCTGTCTTCATGAACATGTTGCAGTGCAAACAAATTCCGCGGCGGGCGCTGCAGCACTATTCGACGACGATCTTGACCTCGCTGCCGGGCTTCAGGCGGTCGCCGGGATCGAGGCCATTGAGTACTCGGAAACGCTCGACGGCGCGGTCGGCCACTGCCATCCGTCCCGCCAGCTTCTCCACCGTATCGCCGGGCCCCACTGTGACCAGCTGCAGCCGCAACGGCTTGGCATCCTCGATTTCCGCGAGGCTCATGCGCCGGAACGTGCCGATCGATTCGCGAAACGCGCGGTCGATCTCGGGCGTGCGGTGTTTGGCGGCAAAGATGAATCGATAAACGTCGCTGCCGAAGCGGATGGCATAAAGCCGGAAGTCCCATTGGTCGCCTTTGGCGGCAGCGCTGGCCCCCGGGAAACCGTTGATGGTGACGTCTTCGACCGTCGCGGGGTCGATATGCTCGATCCAGCCCGAGGTCAGATATTCGGCGAGTGTCTGTTCGGCCGGCACCCGCACCACGTCGAGCCGCAGCGCCTCGCCACCGCCGCGCTTGATGCCGAGCACCGCCTGGGCGGTATTGTCGAGCGCGAAGCCATCCGGCGCCGTGAAGGTGAAGCCGAGCTTCGGATGCAGGAAACGCCGGCCGCGTACAAAGCCCTCGCTCGGGTCTTCGCCGTAGACGATGCCGTTGATATCGGACAGGTAGGCGGCTTTGGCCCGCGCGAAATCCGTCCCGCCGTCGGTCGCCGGCGGCCGGTACTGCCGCGCATTAGCGAGCGCTTGGGTAATGCGCTCGGGCGTCGCCGGGTGCGACGACAGAAAATCGGGAGCGCTCGGATTGATGGCACCCGACTGCTCCGGCTTCAATTCGGAATTGTGTTCCATCGAGGTGAGGAAGCGGACCGCGCCGTAGGGATCGTAGCCGGCACGCGCCGCGATGCCGACGCCGATTGCATCGGCCTCGAATTCCTGGGCGCGCGAGAAGCTCGCCAGCGCGAGTTTCGATTTGGCGAGCGCCAAGGCGCCGGCCGCCGGATCGGTGACAACGTCGGTGACAACGCGGCTGACAAGGTCGGCTTGGCGCGCCTGCTCCTCGCGGATCTCGGCATGGCGGGCGATCACGTGGCCCATCTCATGCGCCAGCACCGAGGCAAGCTCGGAATCGTCGTTTGCCAGCGCGACCAGGCCGCGCGTCACATAGAGTTGCCCGGTCGGCAAAGCGAAAGCATTGACCGACTTTGAATTGAGCATCGTAACCTTGTAGTGCAGGTCCGGCCGTTCCGACGCCGCGACCAGGCGTTCGACCATCTGCTCGATCATGGTCTGCAGGCGCGGGTCGTTATAGACGCCCCCATAGGTGGCGAGGATGCGCTGATGCTCGCGCAGCACCGCGGGCGGTATGCCGGTCGCGTCGGCTTGCTTCGCCGGCGCGGCCAGCGAAGCCTGCGGCACGCCGGAGGGCGGCGAGGCGGTGCAGGCCGCCAAGGCGACCGCCGCGAACGCCAAGCCCGCATAGCCGATGCGCCTGGCAAGCCGATAGACCGCGATTGCCGCTCGTCCCCGTCCCACTACTCGCTCCAAGACCCGTCGACCTGAACCGCGCGATTTAATCGCGATCGGAGGTCTCGATCTGTTCCGGCCGTTCCGCCTCGATATACGGACTGGCCCAAACGCTGTGCCCCGCTTCGTCGCCCTGTTTGCCGCGCGCCTCGATGAAACCGCGGACCAGAACGCGCCTGCCTTCGAGGCCCTTTGGCTCAAGCCCCGCTGCGGCGAAATTGCGCTCGTTTCGTTTCAGGATCGTAACCGCAAAATCCTCGGACCAGCGCCGCCCGAAGTTCAGGTAGATCGTCGACCCGCTTTCACGCACGGACACCACTTTGCCCTCGACCAGCGCAAATTGGCCACGATGCGCCAGCACATCCGCAGGGGTCTCGGCGTTGAGAACATTATAGTCGGGATCGGTCCAGAGGCCAAGCTTGGCCCGGCGCGCTGCGGTTTCGCGGCCGAGGAGTTCCGTGGCGCAGCTCCGGCTGCCGACACGGTCGCCAACTTGGGCCAAGCCCGAAGCGATCAGCTCCCCCTGCACGAACAATTCATCGCCATCGCGCAACGTATACGCATAGGCGACGAGGCGGCCGTAGCGATCGGACGGGAATTCGGCTTGGCGGAGCAGGACCGTGTCGCCGTCCGCGAGCGCTTCGAGGGCGTCCTTCGCCGCTATGCCGGTGTCTTGCTGTAAGGACGGTACTTCGATAGCCGCAAGCCGCACCTCGCGGCCGTCATCGAGCACAAAGGTACGGCCGTCGACGATACGCTTCACCCGTGCGCGGGCGATCTCGGCGGTGCCGCAGGCAACGGCACCGGGTCGATCCTCAGCGATGGCATGAGGGCCAGACGCCAGTTCGAATGTTGCCGTCAGCACCGCGGCCAAAAATCGAAATTGCCGGCCCATCGCCGTCCCATCTAACGCGCACAGCGGCCCGTATGGTATATGCGCTACCTCGACGCTCAAATATGCGAAGAGCTTAGAGCTTGGTCCCGTAGCTCAGCCGGATAGAGCAGCGGTTTCCTAAACCGAAGGTCGGAAGTTCGAGTCTTCCCGGGATCGCCAGAGTTTTCGCTGAAGAGGGGTCAAATGCCTGTTCGGGTCATCGGCATGATCGGCGTCACCCCGCCGCAGGGCGGCGCCACCTTGCATGTCATCGAGGGCGGCTTGTCGCCGGCCTATGTGGGAGAGGCCGCGCGCGCCCACGAGGCGTCGGAATTCGACCTCGTCTTGGTCGGCTATTCGTCGTCGTCCGCCGAAGGCTTTCTGGTGGCGCTGCATGCCGCAGCCCATACCGAGCGGCTCGGTTACCTGATCGCGCATCGGCCGGGCTTTGTGGCGCCCACCCTGATGGCGCGGAAGATCGCGACTTTCGATCACCTGACCGGCGGCCGGCTCGCGGTGCATATCATCACCGGCAAGACTGACGACGAGCAGCAGGGCGACGGCGATTTCACCCCGAAGGCGGAACGCTATCGCCGCGCCGCCGAGTATCTCGAATTGATGAAGCTTGCCTGGTCGAATGAACGGCCGTTCGATTTCACCGGCGAATTCTATCGTGTGCGCGGCGCGCATTCCGATGTACGCCCGCTGCAAAAGCCGCATCCGCTATTGTTCTTCGGCGGCGCCTCCGACGGCGCGCTCGAAATGGGCGCGCGGCTCTGCGACGTCTACGCGATCTATGCCGAGCCGCTCGCCTCGACGCGTGAACGGATGGCGGCGTTTCGCGCCCAGGCGGCGGCGTTCGGACGGGTGCCGGGCTTTAATGTTTCGGTTCGTCCCATCATCGCTCCGACCGAGGGGGCGGCCTGGGACAAGGCACACACGATCCTCGCCGCCATGGGGGGCGCCAAAGGCTGGAGCCGGCAGGAGGCAGCGTCGGGGCCGGTCGACAATGCCGGGCGGCGGCTGATGAATTTCGCGCTCGAAAGCGACATCCACGATGAACGGCTGTGGATGCCGATCGCCAAGGCGACCGGCGCGCTCGGCAACACTTCCTGTCTTGTCGGCACGCCGGAGCAGGTCGCGCGCGCGATCCTCGAATATTACAAGCTTGGCGTGGACTCGTTCCTGATCCGCGGCTTCGATCCCTTCAACGACACCGTCGAATTCGGCCGCGAACTGATCCCTCGGATCAAAGCGGGCGCACTCGAGATCGATCGGTTGCAAGCCGCAGGCTAGGGGGCCTGCGTTTTCGCATTCTTGAACCCGTCCGGCCCGCCCTATAGTCTCCGGTCTAGGAGGCGAGTTTGCCGGTCGGCACCGCCAAGAGCAAATAACAACAGCGTAGCCAAAAACCCCATGAACATTCAAAGCCCCGTGCCAAATGCCGATGCCTCGCGTGCCGCCGCCAATGCAGCGGTCGCGAACGAGTTCCAGAATCTGCACGAGATCATCGCCAAGGCCCGCGCCAATCTCAATCAGAACGAATGGGATTACATCGTCGGCGGCACCGAGACCGAAACGACATTGCGCCGCAACCGCATGGCGCTCGATTCGGTGGCGTTCCGGCCGCGAGTGTTGCGCGACGTCAGCAAAGTCGATGCGTCGGTCGAAATCTTGGGGAAAAAGCTGCGGCTGCCGATCGTGCTCTGTCCGGTAGGCTCGCTGGAGAGCTTTCATCCCGGCGGCGCCGAGCCGGTGGTCAAGGCGGCGGGTGAATTCGGCGTCGCCCATATGTTGAGCTCGGTCTGCGATCCGGGCCTCGAAGCGGTGGCCAAGGCCGCGCCCGATGCGCTGCGCATGTTTCAGCTCTATGTGCGGGGCGACGCGGCCTGGGCCGACGACCACGTCGCGCGCGCGATCGCCAACGGCTATTCGGCGTTTCTCGTCACGGTGGATACCGCCCATTACAGCCGGCGCGAGCGCGATCTCGCCAAGCGCCACGTCACCGGCGGCCGCCGCCGCGCCACCGGCCGCGAATTTCAGATGGCGCTCGATTGGAAAACCGTCGAGCGCATCAAGAGCAAATTCAAGATCCCGTTCGGCATCAAGGGTATCGGCACGGCGGAAGACGCCAAGATTGCGCTCGATCACGGCGTCGAAATTATCTACGTCTCCAATCACGGCGGCCGCCAGCTCGACCATGGCCGCGGCTCAACCGATGTGTTGCCGGAAGTCGTCGAGGCGGTGGCCGGCCGCGCGTTGATCGTGGTCGACGGCGGTTATTACCGCGGCACCGACATCGTCAAGGCGCTGGCGCTCGGCGCCAATCTGGTCGGGCTCGGCCGCATGCAATGTTACGGGCTCGCGGCGGCGGGCCAGGCCGGCATCGTGCGGATGCTGGAAATCATGGAAGACGAAGTCATCCGCGCGCTCGGGCTCCTCGGCGTCACAAGCTTCGCCAAGCTCGATCGGTCCTATCTGCACGCCGCGGCGCCAGCCAATGCGCCGCACGTGTTCTCGGCCTTCCCGCTCTGGGAGCAGCAGCCGTACCGGTATTGATTGCGCGCCGTCCGCTCGTCCCCGCGTAAGCGGGGACCTGGTGCCGGATTCCCGCTTTCGCCGGAATGAGCGGCGCTTCTCAGATGTAGCTAATCCGGACAGATCCCATGAATCTCCAGCTCAGCATCGGCATCACCAACAATCCGCGCACCTGGCCGATCATCGACGGCACGGTGAAGCCGGACGGCATCGATCTCATTCCGACGGTGCTGCATCCGTCGGAACTATTCTGGCGGCAATTGCATTTTGCCGAATTCGCCGTGTCGGAAATGTCCTGCTCGTCGTTTCTGATCGCGATTGCGCGGGGCGATACGCGCTTTGTCGGACTGCCGATTTTCACCACGCGGCGGTTCTTCCACACCAGCATTCTGGTGCGCCGTGCCGCCGGCATCGCCAAGCCCGCCGACCTCAAGGGCAAGCGCGTCGGGGTACCGGAATATCAGCAGACCGCGGCGCTATGGGGACGCGGTGTTTTGCAGCACGAATTCGGCGTGCTCGCCAAGGACATGGAATTCTGGATGGAACGGACGCCGGAAATGAGCCATGGCGGCGCCACCGGTTTCAAGCCGCCGCCGGGCGTCATCGTCAATCAGATCCCGGCCGACAAGAGTATCGGCTCGATGATGCTGAGCGGTGAGCTTGATGCCGTGCTGCATTATCTGTCCGGCCGCAATCTGGTCGACCGGAGCCGCGCCGATCTCGCCCATCATCCTGATTTCAAATATCTGTTCGACGATCCGATCGCGGAAGGCGTCCGTTACTACAAAAAGACCGGGCTATTGCCGATCAATCATCAGACCGTGGTGCGGCGCGATGTCTTCGAGAAAGAGCCCTGGGTGGCGCTTAATCTGCTCAAGGCCTTCAACCGCGCCAACGAAATCGCCAACGAGCAGCGCGTCGAGCACGTCGCCGATCACATCGCCGCCGGCCTTCTGTCCGGCGATGCCAAGACCGGACTGCTGCATCACGGCGTCAAAGCCAATCGCAAGGTGATCGAGACCATCGCGCAATATTCGCTGGAGCAAGGCCTGACGCCGCGGCCGACCAAGGTCGAGGAACTGTACGCGCCGAGTATGCTGGATTCGTAGCAAAATGACGGCTCGACGCGTCGTTGCCGGAATTTGTCGGCCGGTGCACAAAGACCCGGTGTAATAGCTCCGAAGTCGCCGTCTGGGACGGTCCGCGTGACGCGTATCAAAATAATAGGGACCGGGCTTCGCGCCCTGATCCGCCGCCGGCGAGCGCAACTGGCGCTTTCGATCCGGGCGACGATTGCCGCCCTGGCCGCTCTCATGCTTGCGCAGCTCCTGGAGCTTCCCTTGCCGCTGTGGGCGGTATTGACCGCCGTCATCGTGACGCAGATGAGCGTCGGGCGGTCGCTGAAGGCGACCTTCGACTATCTCGCGGGAACACTTGGCGGCGCGGTTTATGGCGGCGCCGTCGGCCTGCTCATTCCGCATTCGAATGAAATCGCACTACTCGCGGCGCTCGCGCTCGGCGTGGCCCCGCTCGCTTTCGTCGCGGCGATAAACCCCCGCTTCTCGGTCGCGCCGATCACCGCCATCATCGTGTTGTTGGTGCCCACATTCACCAATGCGGGCCCGTTCGCATCGGCGTTCGATCGCATCATCGAGGTCGCGCTCGGCGGCGCAACCGGTTTCGTTGTTTCGTTCCTGCTGTTACCATCCAATGCCCATCCGATGGTCGTCGCGGCGGCCGCCCGCGCGCTCGATCAGATGCAGCGCACGCTTGGCGAGTTACTCGCCGGCCTGACGCAGGGTCTCGACACGGATACGCTCCACCGCATCCAGGACGGCATCGGTCAGGCTTTGGTGCAAATGAACGCGGTGGCTACCGAAGCGGAGCGCGAACGCTCGGCGGGTCTAGCGGTCGGGCCCGACACCGGGCCGCTGTTGCGTACGCTGTTGCGGCTGCGCCACGACCTCGTGATGATCGGCAGGGCGGCCGTGGTTCCGCTGCCGGAGTCCTTTCGGGCGCGGCTCGAGCCGCGCTTGGCCGCTGTCGGCGCGGCCTTCGCCGACTATATGCAGGCAAGCCGGGTAGCGCTGTTGGCGGGCCGGGGGCCGCCATCGCTCGATGCCGCGGAAGCGGCGTTGGCGGCTTTTTCGAGCGAGATCGATGCGCTCCGCCGCGAGGGCTTCACGCTCAGTCTTTCCAGTGACGCGGCGGAATGCTTTTTTGCACTCGGATTTGCACTGGAACAGATGCGCAAAAACTTCAAAGATCTCGAACGCTGCGTCGCCGAATGGGCGGGATCGGCCAAGGACGCGAGGCGTATCGACGGCCGGCCTGGGTGATCCCAGGTTCAAAACACCGCCCTGCGGCGAAATTCTTATTTGCCGAGCCCTATTGTGCTTTACGCCGGAGCCTGCCACATAGTCGGGTAATCCGGATAAAGGCGCGAGTTATTTATCGGTGGTGCCGTCGGCACCACAATTTGCGCACGTTCCGTTCGCCAGTCGCCTTCGTCCTGTGATTGGGGCGCCTTGGCATCCGGCCCATCGACCGCTCGACCAGGAGGTATGCCGCGTGCAGGTTCTCGTCCGTGACAACAATGTCGACCAAGCCCTCAAGGTGCTGAAGAAGAAGATGCAGCGCGAGGGCGTCTTTCGCGAGATGAAACTCCGCGGCCACTACGAAAAGCCCTCCGAGAAGAAAGTGCGCGAACGGGCGGAAGCTATCCGCCGCGCCCGCAAGCTCGCCCGCAAGAAATTGCAGCGTGAGGGTCTGTTGCCGATGAAGCCTCGGGTGGTGCCGGGAGCTGCTGCCGCCGGCGGCCGAGGCGGCCCGCCACGCGCACCCCGTTTCTGATTCGGGAGCAACCGCGCCGCGGTCCGGTGCGGCTCCTTCAACACGGCGGGAATGCGATGTCGTTTAAGTTCATGGTCGGCCAGGCCGTCGAGTACACGCCCCTTGGTGAGAAAAAGGCGGGTCTCTACAAAGTTGTGCGGCAGATGCCGCGGGAAGAACAGGCTTTCGATCTGAGATATCGCATCAAGAGCGAGGCCGAAGCCTACGAGCGCAACGTCCTCGAATGTCAGTTGAGCGCTAATGTGGCTGCTGAAGGCGACTACGCGGCGGTAAAGCCGCCGCACTCGCGGGGTTCGCACAGTTAACCTTGAACGCTGGATGCGCGGGCCGCTCGCCTCGGATTAATGCCGCGCGTCGGAGCCGGCGACGCCCATTTCCTCTTGCTGCCGGTATTCGGCGTCGAATTTCATGATTTCACGCATCAATTGCTCGATCAGGCTCTGCCGGCCTGCAGCATTCTGGCCGTAGGTCAGTTCCGCGACCGTTTTCGCCACGGCGGTAACGACCTCGTCGGTGTCGACGGCATCCGGCTCAACGTCGGAAACCGGATATTCGGCAAAAAAATTGTCGATCAATTCGACCATAAGGCAATGCAGGCAGGGCCGTTCCTCATTGTCGTTTTCGTCATCTGCCATGGCTGACCTCCTGCTCTATTTGGTAACGCCGCCGCGGCCTTGCAAGAACGGCCGCGGGGCTGGCACCCTCACTCCGCCGCCCGCGCCGGGGGTTGCGCCCCGCCAGCCGCGCCGGAAGAGATCAGCCCTTCGATCTCGTCATCGGTCAGGCCGGCCTCGCGCAATATGTCGACGCTGTGCTCGCCCAGCCGCGGCTGCAGTCGGGCATTCGGTGCCATGGCTTCGCCGAAACGAACCGGCATGTCGGTATAAACAATCTCGCCCTCGCTCGGGTGCACGGCGCGCTTGAAGAAGCCCGACGCCTTAAGCTGCGGGTCGGTCTTGAGGTCGTCGAGGCTCGCCATGCGCGCTGAGGGAATTTCCAGCTCGCGCAGCCGCGCCAGCCATTCGTCGGTTGTTTTGTCGAGAAAGCACGCTCCGGCGAGTTCGTAAAGCGCGACGATATTTTTGCTGCGCGTCGCAATGCTGTTGAAACGCGGATCGTCGCAGGTCTCAGGCCTGCCGACCATGGCCCAGAACTTTCGCCAGTGCCGTTCGGTATAGGCCATCATGCACAGATAGCCGTCTTTGGTCCGGTACGGCCGGCGCCACGAGCCGGTCACCCGTGTGTAGCCGAGCTCGCCCTTGGGCGGCGTGAAGCAGTGGCCGAACAAATGCTCGGCGAGGACGAATGACACCATGGATTCAAACATCGGCACTTCGACGAACTGGCCCTGTCCGGTCCTCTCGCGCGCGAATAGCGCAGCCGCGACCGCTCCGGACAGCGCCAGGGCCGTGGTCTTGTCGGCAAGAATGGTCGGCGCGTAACGCGGCGCGCCCGAAACCTTCGCCATTAAGGCGGCGACGCCGGATTGGCCCTGAATGACATCGTCATAGGCCGGCTGGCCGCTATAGGGGCCGCCGTTGCGATAGCCGTGGATCGCCGCATAGACGAGGCGGGGATTGCGCGCGCAGACCTCCTTATGACCGAAACCGAGCCGCTCGATCTTCTGTGGCCGCATCGAATGCAGAAAAACGTCGGCCTTTTCGATCAATCGCCACAGCACGGCCGCGGCGGCCTCCTTCTTGAGATCGAGCACCAGTGAGCGCTTGCCGCGGTTCAATCCCATGAACAATGCCGCCATGTCGGGCGAGCGCGCCGGGCCGGTGTAGCGTGTGGTATCGCCGTCCGGGCTTTCGATCTTGATGACATCGGCGCCCATGTCGGCGAGCGTTTGTGTCGCCAGCGGGCCGGCCACCACCGAGGTGAGATCGAGAATGCGAATGCCCGCCAGCGGTCCCGGCATGACGTCCTCCTAAATATGCGCATCGATGCCGCGCGCCGCGACCATGGCGCCGACCTGATCGCTGCGCGTGCCGTGGGCGTGGAGGATCGCATCGATGTCGCGGTCGCGTTCGTCGGCCGTGCGCTCGTGTTGCGGTTTCAGCTGTGCCGACAGATAAGCGCCTTGCTCGCGCGCCAGCGCCACCATGGCGCTGCCGAATTTCCGCTGCGCCGCCTCGTAACGCGCCAGACCTCGGGCGAGGTCAGCGCCGGCGTCGTGCAGGCAATCGGCGAGCGTCACCGCATCGACCGCCGCTTTGGTGGCGCCGGCGCCGACATGCGGACGCGCCACGAAAGCCGCGTCGCCGGAGAGCACGACGCGGCCGAATACGAGCCGCGGCGATTCGAGATCGAAAATCGGCTGAAAGAACGGCGTGGTACGGCCAAAGATTCCGGCAATTTGCGGCGGCAATAGCAGCTCGGCGTCGGCTTTGACGCGCGCGATCACATCGGCGCGGATGAGCGGCGGCGGAATGCCCGCCGCGTGATGGGTGCCGGCAGCATCCGTGCACATCGCCTTAAGCGTCTCCGGATCGGTCGGCCGGTACCAGACGATGTTGTAACTACGCTGGCCGACCGCGGTGTCGTTATCGCGTCCCGGCACCGGATAGCCGATCAACTGTTCGCCCTCCGGCAGGCAGATCGTATAGAGGTCGAAAATCTCGCGCCGAATGGCCGGCGGTACCTGTGCTTCGTCGAGCACCCCGCGCCACGCCACGTAGCCGGCGTAGACCGGCTGCGCTTGCGGCAAGAATTGCTCGCGCACCGTGGAGCGGACGCCGTCGGCGCCGACCAGCAAATCGCCGCACTCGCGCGTTCCGTCGGCGAAGACGGCGGCGACGCCGCGGGCGTCCTGTTCGACCCGCTGCAGGGCTTTGCCGAGGCGATAATCTTGCATCGGCAGCGCGTCGCGCAGCGCCCGGTAAAGTCGGGCCCAGCCGCTCATGACCCGCGTGGTCGGCTGCGCGACGATGATGTTGCCGGCGCGATCGAGGCAGATGACCTTGGGCACGCGGATTCCCATGGTCTCGTCGAATGCGATGCCGGCGCGGCGCAATGCGGCGCCGAGCTGCGGATGGGTGCCAAGGCCTACGCCGCGGCTCGCCAGCTCTTCGGCGTTGCGCTCAAAAACGACGGCATCCCAGCCGGTGCTGCGCAACAGATGCGCGGCCAACAGCCCGCCAAGCGATCCTCCAATCACCAGCGCGCGGCGCGCGGTCATCCGGCATTCCGGGACAGGTGGCCGTCGCCCGTCACGGCATCGCCCAGCCCAAATTGTCGTGACCGGGCTTGTAGTCGGTATTGGTCTGCGCGGGGTTGCGGTTGACGAGCGGGCGCGCATACATCGGATTGGTCATGCTGCGCGTCTCGTGCTCGACGGTGAACAGTACTTCGCGGCTGTCGAGGTCGATCACGTCGTTGAAGCGGTACTCGTATTCATTGGTTTCCATCGTGATCAGGCCGAGCTCCTTGAGCCGGCGGTGCGGGCCGGAGAAGTTCGCGAGATAGATCTGCACGTGATGGTTATCGTAGGCCGCCTCCGGCGCATCGGTTTCGCGGAAATAGAAATACTGCTTCTCGCCGATCTGAACGCGGGCCTGCGGACCTGAACCGTTCTTGAGAACCTCGGCCGGCGCCTGTACGACGTCGCGATAAAAGCGCGCGATGCGGTCGGCGGTGCCGGGGCGGACGTCAAAACGAATATAGGGCATGCCGAGCGCGATGCGGCCGAACCGATCCTCGTCCGGCGTATGCACGTGGATGCGGTTGCCCCACGGGCACACGGTCTCGATGCAATCATTGCTTTCGCGGAAGTCGAATTTGGTGCCGGCGAGCGCCTTGCGCACATGGGTGAGCCGGTCGAGCAGCGCCTCGCGGTCGGGCACGACAAGCCCGATGACGCCGCGCAAAATCTCCGGCGTCCCCATCGGCAGATGGAATTGGCTCATGCCGACATTGATCCACATATTGCGGGCGCCGGTATTGAGGAACGGATCGCGGGTCAGCCCGAGCCCGGTGACGTAATAGGTCGTCGATATGTGCTGATCGTTGATACTGACATTGACGTGGCCGAGACCGACGATATTGCCGATATCCTGCGCGGCGCGGTCGTAGTGTTTCTCCAGCATGGACGTTTCCCCTCGGGCCGGTTCTGGGCGAGCTCAATCGCCAATAATACTAGAACGAAACCGGCGTGCTGAGGTAGCCCGTCATGAGGATGAAAACGCCGGCGTCGGGTCTGGACAGGAATGCCGTCGCAATCGTATTGCCCGGAGCCGAAACCCATAGAGCGAGCGAATGGCCTTCCGCTATCCCAGCATCACGCGTTTCGAACGGCGCGACCAAAAGGTCGTTTCGCGCAGGCAATTCGCGCTCCGCATGCTCACGGCGATGGGCTTGTGGGCGATCCTGACGGTAGCGGGGCTGGCGATCGGGATTGCCGGCTATGCGGGTTTTGAGGGCATGTCGTTCGTCGATGCCTTCGTCAACGCGGCCATGATCCTTTCGGGCATGGGCCCGGTTGGCGAGTTGAAAACGACGGCTGGAAAGATCTTTGCCGGATCCTACGCCATCCTTTCAGGCCTTATCATTGTCGTCGCAACGGGATTTATTCTGGCTCCCATCTTTCATCGCATCCTGCATCGCTTCCACGTCGAGACGACGAAGGAGTGAACGCAGGCAACCGCACGCGCTACCAGCGCCGGTGCCCGTAACCGTAGCCTCCGTGCCAGCCGTAATAAGGGCGGTAGCCGTAGTAGGGTCCGTAATAGGGCGGCGGCGCGTAATAGACCGGCGGCGGTGGCGGCGGATAGCCGGGCGGCGGCGGGCCGCCCTGCGTGAGGCTCATCGCGATCACAAAGCCGGTCTGGCCACGCCAGCCGACTTGGCACCACTGGCCGGAGCAACCGCCCACACTGACCGGAGCGCCGGCCGGAATTGTCGTGATGATCGCATAGCTGGTGCCGGGTCCCTGCCGCAGATTGACGTTGATGGCGACGTAGCCCGGCGGCCCCCCGCCAGGCGGCGGTCCGGCAGGCCCGGCCGCGGCCGAGGGCGGGGCACTGGGCGGCGGCGGGACCGCCTGGGCCGAACCCGGCGGCGGTGCATCGGGTGGCGGCGGTGCCGCCTGCGGCGCACCCGGCGGTGGCGCATCGGGTGGTGGCGGAGCAGGTTGCGCCGCGGCCAACTGTGCCGCCAGCACGACGAGCACTGCCGCGCCCGCGGCGATTTGTGCAAATCTCATCATTAGCCCCTCACGCTCGCCGACGTTCCCCCGACCGATTTAGGGCGAAGGTGGCGCTAGATTGCAACTCACTTCGCGGCGGGATTTTGTCCGTTACGGCGGCAGTTTTTGCAGCTCCGGGAACGGCGTATAGACCGCGCCGGCGCATTCCTCGCGCGGCGTCTCGATGAATCGGTCAAAGCGCCCGGCCACAAAGGCGGCCGCGAGCTCCTTTACGCCGGCATAATCGCTGGCGCTCTTCTTCGGATTGAACTTGAGGCAAACGATGTAGCGAGTCGGGCCGCCATCGCCGACCGGCTTCAGTTCGGGCGCGGTAATCCCGGTGTCACGGATGCCGGTCGGGTCGTTCAAATAGGCGTGCATGGCGGCGAGAATTTCCGACTTGTAATTTGCCGGCAATTCATTCACGCCGTTGTCCGTGCCCGTGACCGCATCGAGCTGGCGGTGGCCGCAGGCGCCGAGCACAAGCATGACGACAAAAGCAAGGCTCGCGCGCCGAGCCGCAACGCCGCTCATCGATGATACTATCCATCAAGGTTCGCGCCCACATTCTGTGTAATCCCGAATCGTGCCGAGTGCCATCGCGACGCCGTCGCCGATGCGCCATGCGGTGTCACCGGACCGGAAAATCGCCTATAAGGACGGCGGCCGATCGCGGCTTAAAACCATCCGTCCCGCCACGAGCCAGCCACAAAACCTTCGGCTAGAATGCATTTCATCGCCCACCTCATTCACGTCTATGGCCTGTTGACGGTGGCGGCCATCGTCGGCCTCGAATGCGCCGGCATTCCGCTGCCCGGCGAAACCGCGCTGCTCGCCGCGGCGGTCTATGCCGGGACCAAGCACGATCTCAACATTGTCGCGGTGATCCTGACGACCGCGAGCGCGGCGATCGTCGGCCGCATGGTTGGCTATGTGATCGGCCGCGAATACGGTTATTGGGTCTTGCTGCGCTATGGCGGCTATGTCGGCATGACGGAACGCCGGATCAAACTCGGTCAGTATCTGTTCTTGCGCTACGGCGGCACGATCGTGTTCGTCGCTCAATTCGTGCCGGTGCTACGGACCTTTGCCGGAATTTTCGCCGGCGCCAATGTCATGCCCTGGCGCAACTTCCTCGTCGCCAATGCGGTCGGCTCGATTATCTGGGCGGTGGCCTATGGTTACACTGCCTATATGCTCGGCCGCCAGTTCGAGACCCTGGAACTGCCGTTGGTGATCTTCTTCGTGGTAGTCACGGTGGCGGCTTTCATCGTCGGCGGCATCTTTATTCACCGTCATGAAGAGCAGCTCTCCGCCGAGGCCGAACGGGCCATGCCGGGCCCCCTCAAACTGCCCTGAACGGACGCGCCCGAGCCGGTTTCGCCGTACTTCTTGAACCATTCCGGCGCTATTGCCATATTGGGGATGGCCGAGCGGAGTCCCGCGCGGCCCTTGGGGTGCCGTCAGGGCCCCACAAAGTCGCTTCGTAAGGGCTTTGACGATGTCCAGGGTTTCTTCGCTTTCAAGTCCCTTTTTGCTTGGCTTCGACGAGATCGAGCGCGTGCTCGATCGGGTCGGCAAGGCCGCGGAGGGCTATCCGCCCTACAATATCGAACGGGTTCCACGCGACGGGAACAGTCCCGAGCGATTGCGCATTACTCTTGCGGTCGCGGGCTTTACCCGCGACCAACTCGATGTCAGCGTAGAGGAGAGCCAACTCGTCATCCGCGGCCGTCAACTCGACGATAAGAGCCGGCAATACATCCATCGCGGCATTGCCGCGCGCCAATTCCAGCGTGTTTTCGTGCTGGCGGATGGTATGGAGGTATTGGGCGCGGACTTGAAGAATGGATTGCTGTCGATTGATCTGGTGCGCCCGCAGCCCGAGCGCATCGTTAAATCGATCTCAATCAAAGAATGCGATTGAAGGACTTGTTAGGGCTCGACCAAGCCAGAAAGGAGTCGAGGCCATGAACGACACGATGAACAAAGAGACCAACCGCAACGACGCCATGATGGATCTGTCCGCCGAGGCGCTTGCCCATCTCGGCGACGGCGAGATCGCCTATGTGAAAAGGGTGCGTTCGGAGGACGTCCGCGCGCTGTTTCCGCAGGCCGAGATGCCCGAACTGGCGCCAGGTCAGATTCTGTTCGCGCTGCACGGCGCCGACGGGACGCCGATCATGCTGACCGACACCCGCGAGGCCGCGGTCGCCAATGCCTGGAGCCAAGAGCTCGAAATGGTGAGCGTACATTGATCGGGAATCGGTAATCAGTCGTCACTAGATTTTGTTTGCGCATGATCTTTTCGGAAAACCGGTTTCCACTTTTCCGGATCATGCTTTAATCAGAACGGGGCCGGCGCTATCGTCGCGGCCCCGTTTCGATTTGATCCTGTGATTACCGACGACAGATTACTGTTATGCCGCGCTTGCCGACGGCATGGCCAAGACCGCATAGAGCGATTCGGCGTCGTGCGAGGCGCGCAGCTTGTGCACGACATTGGGATCGCGCATCAGCCGCGCGATGCGGGCGAGCGCCTTGAGATGATCGGCGCCGGCGCCTTCCGGCGCCAGCAACAGAAACACCAGATCGACCGGCTGATTGTCGAGCGCCTCGAAATCGACCGGCCGGTCGAGCCGGGCAAATAGTCCGAACAACCGGTTCAGCGTCGCCATCTTGCCGTGCGGGATGGCGATGCCATTGCCGATCGCCGTCGAGCCGAGCTTTTCGCGCTGCATCAAAATGTCGAAGATGGCGCGCTCGTTCTGGCCGCTAAGCATGGCCGCGCGGGCGGCGAGCTCTTGCAGCACTTGCTTCTTACTGTTGACCTTGAGCGCCGGGATGATCGCGTTCGACGCAACCAGATCGTTAAGCGGCATGAATTGAACCTGAGGAGCGAGTCTCGGGGCTGCTCGCTAAGTGTCTAATCTAGTGTGATCTTTTCCCACAGCCGGTCTTCACTAAGCGCGATCGCGGTTGAGAGCGGCGGACCATAGGGAGCCTCCGCATTGCCGTCAATGGGCATCGGCGGCCGCCAGCACCGGCGGATCGATCCAGCCGAAATGCCCGTCGGCGCGGCGATAGACGATATTCACCCCGCCATGTGCGGCGTGCCGAAACACCAGTACCGGCGCGCCGGTCAAGTCGAGTTCCGTCACCGCGTCGCTGACCGACAATTGTTTCAAGGTCGTGGTCGATTCCGCGATGATCACGGGCGTGAAGGCATCGATGTCGGCGTCGCTGTCGTGTTCCGGCGCGGCGATGACATAGCTCGCAGCATCGATCGCTTCCCAACCGCCGTTGCGCTCGGAACGATGATCCTTCAGCCGGCGATGATAACGGCGCAGCCGCTTTTCGATGCGCAGTGCGGCCTGGTCGGCGCTGGCGTAAGCATCGGGCGCGTGACCGTCGGCATGCAATGTGATTTTCGAGTCCAGATGAATGGCGCATTCGGTGCGAAAGCCGAAGCCATCCCGCGCCAGCGTGGCATGCCCCGAATAGCCGCCGTCGAAATACTTCGTTACGGTTTCGGCGATCCTGGCCTGGATACGGTCGCGCAGCGCATCGCCGATATCGATGCTTTTACCTGAAACGCGAAACGACATGGCAGCCTCTCAATCTCGTTTTCGTTGTTAAGCCGCTTTACCCGACCTAGGCATCGAAGGCAGGAGAGTCAACGCGACGCGGCGGCCTCCGATGCCGCAGTTGCACTTATTTAGGCGCCACTTCATTTCGGCGCGACATTAATCTGCGGCCGCGGCCTGCTTCTCCCGCCGCCGTTGCACCGACGACGGTATCCGCATTGCTTCACGGTACTTGGCAACCGTACGGCGTGCGATGTCGATGCCGGCCTCGCGCAGCTTTTCGACGATCGTGTCGTCGGACAAGACGTCGTTCGCATTCTCGCCGTCGATGAGTTGCTTGATGCGATGCCGCACGGCTTCGGCGGAATGCGCCTCGCCGCCATGCGACGCCGCGATCGCGGAAGTAAAGAAGTATTTCAATTCAAAAATGCCACGGCTCGTCGCCATGTATTTGTTGGCGGTGACGCGCGACACGGTGGATTCGTGCATGCCGATGGCTTCGGCGACCGTTTTAAGATTGAGCGGCCGCAGGTGCTCGACGCCATGGGCGAAGAACGCATCCTGCTGGCGGACGATTTCGTTGGAGACTTTGAGAATAGTGCGGGCGCGTTGGTCGAGCGCGCGGACCAGCCAAGTGGCGCTCTGCAGGCATTCGGCGAGATAGGACTTGTCGGTGTCGCGGCGCGCGGTGGCCGAGACTTCGGCGTAATAGCTCTGATTGACCAGGACTTTCGGCAGCGTTTCAGAATTGAGCTCGACCAGCCAGGCGCCGTCAGGCGCCGAGCGGACGAAAACATCCGGCACGATCGGCTGCACCAGCGCCGAACCGAAAGCCAGGCCGGGCTTGGGATTGAGTCGCCGGATTTCGGCGATCATGTCGGTGAGATCTTCGTCGCCGACGCCGCAGATTTTCTTCAGCGCCGAGAAATCGCGCCGCGCCAGCAAGTCGAGCCGCGTGATTAGCGCCTGCATGGCGGGATCGTAGCGGTCGCGCTCCTTGAGCTGGATGGCGAGACACTCGGCGAGATCGCGCGCGCAAATGCCCGGCGGATCGAAGCTCTGCAGGACGGCGAGGACGGCCTCGATCTCCTTGACGCTGGTGCCGAGCCGGTCCGCCACGGCCTCCAACTCTCCCGTCAGATATCCGGCCTCGTCGACCAGATCGATCATGTACTGACCGATCATGCGCCGGACCGGATCGGAAATGGCAAGCGTGAGCTGTTCGCGCAGCCAGTCGGCGAGCGTGGTCTCGGCGGATACGAAAGCTTCGAGATTGTAATCGGCGTCGTCGCGGCCGCCGGACGCGGTGCCGGTCCATTCCGAATAGGCCGAGGGGCCCTCCGCGGCGCGCGACCGCGGCGGCTCGCTATCGTCGGGCGAGGTGTCGTCGAGGCGATGGTCGGCCTGTTCGGGGGCATCGCGGCCGGTGGTTTCGCTGTCGCCGCCGTTATAGGTCTCCCCGTTGACGGCTGCCTGGTCGGGTCCATTCGAGGCTTCGGCCGGGCTCGACGCCGGCTCGGCTTCCGCGCCGCCTTCGAGCAGCGGATTGCGCTCGAGCTCGGCATCCACATAGGCGACCAGATCGAGATTGGAGAGCTGCAACAGCTTGATGGCCTGCATCAGCTGCGGCGTCATCACCAGCGCTTGGCTCTGCCGGAGCTGGAGTCTTTGCGAAAGCGCCATAATGGGTACAAACACTCGGTGGGTGGACAGAATTGGTCCGATTCTTGCTTGTTCTGTTACAGCAAGTAATCGGCGCCACCGCAAGCCGATTGATTGAGTGGGATTAAATTCACAATTGCGCTGGTGACTATCGGGGACGGCGCGGCAGTTACAGCCTGAACTCCTCGCCGAGATAGAGCCGCCGCACCTCCGGATTGTTGACGATCTCGTCGGCGCGACCTTCCATCAAGACTTCACCCGAATAGATGATGTAGGCGCGGTCGGTGAGGCCGAGGGTCTCCCGCACATTATGGTCGGTAATGAGCACGCCGATGCCGCGATTGGTGAGATGGCGCACCAGCGATTGGATGTCGCCGACCGCAATCGGATCGATGCCGGCAAACGGTTCGTCGAGCAGCATGTAATTCGGCCGCGTGGCGAGCGCGCGCGCGATCTCGACGCGCCGCCGTTCGCCGCCGGACAGCGCGATGGCCGGCGACTTGCGCAGGCGCGCGATGTTGAATTCCTCGAGCAGCGCATCGAGATCGCGGGCCCGCCGCTTGGTGTCGGGCTCGACCACTTCGAGCACGGCGCGGATATTGTCCTCGACCGTCAAGCCGCGGAAGATCGAGGCTTCTTGCGGCAAATAGCCGATGCCGAGCCGGGCGCGCTGATACATCGGCAATTGGGTTACGTCGGCGCCGTCCAGATCGATACGGCCTTGATCGGCCTTGATCAGGCCGGTGATCATGTAGAACACCGTCGTCTTGCCGGCGCCGTTAGGGCCGAGCAGGCCGACAGCCTCGCCTTTGCGGACGTAGAGGTTGACGCCCTTGACCACTTTGCGGCCGACGAAGCTTTTCTCGATGCCGTGGACGGCAAGGAGCCCTTTGCGGTCGCTCTGTGCCGCCCCGTTGCCCTCGGTACGGCGGCGCGGCCGCGGCGCCGGGCGCGATCCATTGGTGCCCTGCGGCGGGCGTACCGGCCGCGACTGTACTGGCGGTGGTGTCAAAGCCGGCGGTGCCGCCACTTCCGGCGCCGCTTGTGGGGGCAATACGGCCTGCGGCGGCGACGGCATCAACGGCGGCGAGATCGCTACTTGAGCGGCCGGCGGCGGAGGAAGAGCCTTGACGCGCTTTTTCCCGGCCCGCTGCGGAAGGCTCGCGATATCGAGGTAAATTGTACTGATGGCGCCGCCGATCGTCGTCAGATCGATGGGTTCGTAGTCGGCGGCCGGCTTGCGGTTCGCGGGCGCATTGCGGCGGCGAAAGATTGAAAGAAGGTCCAGCACGCCGGTCTCGGAAACCTCGCCTGCGAATCGCGGTCGGAGACCGCATCTGAGCACCAATCGTTGGGAGTTTAGCCCATTTGTCGCCGGATGGGCGATGGCGCGGGCGTCAATTCGTCTTGCCCGGCCCGATGGTCATGAAATTCGCCGGGCCGCCGTTTTGCGCCTTGCCCGGCTGAATCAGCGCCCGGACCCGGCTCTGCGGCGCCGCGCCGAGCCCGGCCGCCGCGGTGCTGCCGGATTCGACCCGGGCGTTGCCGGTCACGGTGTCGACCACCACCCGTTCGCCGTGAATGACGTTCTGGCCCTGGCTCACCACCACATTGCCGCTCAAGGTGATGGTCTTGGTCTTCAAATCGTAGATGCCGAGATCGCCGCTGGCGTTCTGGTCCTTGGTGATGACGGTGACGCCGCCGCGCGCCTCGATGCGGCGGATGTTTTGCGCATTTTGCGGCATGCCGGGCGACGACTTGGTGGCGGTCGCCACGGGCGCGCCCGCGCCGCCGATGCCGACCTCCTGCCCGTAGAAGACGACAAGGCTTTGGCACTTCATCGTGGTGTCGCCCTGCACCACCGACACGTTGCCCGAGAAGGTCGCGGTCTTGTTCTTGTCGCGCACTTCCAGCGTCGCCGCCTCGATCTGCACCGGCTGATCCTGGCTCTGGCCCATGCCCGCAAACGGACTGGCCGCGGCCGTATGCGGCGCTTGCGCGCCGGCCGGCCCGGCCACCATCAGTGCCACCGCCGTGAGCAAAAATACGGCGCAAGCTCTCATGCAAGCCTTGATGCAAACCATCATTGATCGGCCGCCTTGGTGGGATCGTCGGCAGAATCCTTTGTGGTTTCCTTGGCGGCATTTTTATTCGGCTCGATCGTCATCGTCACACCGCCGAAGCGCAGCACGCTGCCGTTCTCGGCGATGTCGAGCCGCTTGGCGTGGAGGAAGCCGTCGAGCATTTTCACCGCGACCGGTTCATCCGACACCACATTGCCCTTGCGGACGTCGATTACCGCCTCGCTCAGCTGGCCCTGATAGCCGGTCGACGAGTTGAGCACGATGTTGTCCTTCAGCGTCAGTATTTCCGATTTGGCGTCGTAGACACCGGAATCGGCCGACATGTCGACGCTCGATTTGTCCTGCATCTCCATCTTGGCGTGGAGCTTGTCCAGTTCGACCAGATTGGGTTTGGTGATATCCTGCGCGGCGGCGTCGGCGGAAAACTCGTAGGCGCGGGAATCGACCGTGAAGCCGGTCAGCCGCGGCTGCTGCATGGTAATCTTGGTGCCGTGAATCACTAGGTTGCCGAGTTCGCCGGGCAGCCGGAAACCGCCGATCGGCGGCAGGTAATTGAGCCCGACGACGACCAGCAAAATCGCCGCAATCCCCGCCGGCACACTGATGCGCAGCCAGCGCACATTGCGGCTGTGCCGCAGCGCGGACCGGTAGGTGCGCTCAAAATCGCCGCGGGAACGAGGCGAAAATCCCGTCGCGCCGTTTTCCGGGTAGGCCATAGCCAAGCGATTTTCCCTTCAGGCGTCGCCCGATTCGCGATGTTAGACCATGCTTTTAGCGGCTTTGTCTTGACCAATTTGTCTTGGCAAAAATCGGCCGCTTAAGCTTGTCGGCAAATATGGCTCGGCGAAGGCTGATTTTCCGGGGTTTAGGCCCGCGAAATTCAGGAATGCGCAAAAATATCGTCGGCCGCGAAGCCCGCAAGATCGAGCCGCACCCGCTCCGGCAGGAAGCCGAAGCAGCCGCCGGCGAGAGCCTCGCGGCCCTCGCGCGCCAGCATGGCATCGAGCCTCAATTTAAGAGCATGCAAATGCGTGACGTCGGCCGCCGCATAAGACACCTGCGCATCGGTCAAATCGGCGGCGCCCCAATCCGACGATTGCTGCTGCTTGGAAATCTCCTGGCCTAAAATCTCGCGCACCAAATCCTTCAGTCCATGCTTGTCCGTATAGGTCCGCGTCAACCGCGACGCGATCTTGGTGCAATAGACCGGCTCCGGCATCACGCCGAAGGCCTTGTACAGCATGCCGAGATCGAAACGGGCGAAGTGAAAGATTTTGAGGAGGCCTTTGTCGGCGAGCAGGCGTTTCAAGTTCGGTGCGTCCTTAGCATGCGGCGGGATCTGCACCACGTCGGCGGAACCGTCGCCCGGCGACAATTGCACGACGCAGAGCCGGTCGCGCTGCAGATCGAGACCCATTGTTTCGGTATCGATCGCGACCGCGCGCGAAGCTGCGCCCAAGTAGCGCGAAATATCCGGCAGATCGCCGCGGTGGAGTCGGATGGTCATGCCGGATTTTCCGCTGCCGTGTCGCTCGATGTGGTGCCCAGGAGAGGACTCGAACCTCCACGCCTCGCGGCGCTAGTACCTGAAACTAGTGCGTCTACCAATTCCGCCACCTGGGCGCCCAGTCGGGCAATGCCGGGGATAGGTAGAAAGCGGTCATCCCCTTGTCAATCGAACGGCTTACAGCTCGGCGCCGAACGGGTACGCCGGCCCTCCGGAATCCTCGTGCGCCATCGGGATACCGGCGCCGGCCTTTCCACACGTTCTTGTCACGATAATCCCTATACAGCGCGGCGCCGATCATGTATTTCGCGATCAATGGCCTCGAAGCACAAGCTTGAAACGCTCGTCACGGTGTTCGGCGGTTCGGGTTTCCTCGGCCGTCACGTGGTACGCGCGCTCGCCAACCGCGGCTACCGTATCCGCGTCGCGGTGCGGCGCCCAGATCTTGCTTTCCATTTGCAGCCGCTCGGCCGGGTCGGCCAGATCCACGCCGTGCAGGCCAATCTGCGTTATCCGGATTCGGTCGCGGCGGCGGTGCATGACGCCGATTACGTGGTCAATCTGGTCGGCATCCTGTTCGAGCACGGCCGCCAGCGCTTCGATGCTGTGATGGCCGCCGGTGCGGAAGCCGTGGCGCGCGCGGCAAGCGCAGCGGGCGCGTCGCTCGTCCATGTCTCGGCGATCGGCGCCGACGCCGGGGCGACCTCGCATTATGCGAGAGCCAAGGCCGAGGGCGAACGGCGGGTATTGGCCGCGCACGGCACGGCGGTCGTCATGCGGCCGTCGATCGTGTTCGGACCCGAGGATGATTTCTTCAACCGTTTTGCCGCGCTCGCCCGGCTGTCGCCGGTGCTGCCTTTGCCCGGCGGCGGCCACACCCGAATGCAGCCGGTGTTTGCCGGCGATGTCGGCACGGCGATCGCCAAGGCCGTCGACGGCGAGCTGAAGCCGGGCGCGGTCTACGAGCTCGGCGGTCCGGATCTGCGCACGTTCAAGGAATTGATGCAGTTCGTGCTCGACACCACCCAGCGCCGCCGGTTGTTGGCACCGGTGCCGTTCGGGCTGTTGAAGTTGCAGGCGAGCTTCCTGCAATATTTGCCGGAGCCGCCGATCACGCCCGACCAGGTCGAACTGCTCAAGCGCGACAATGTCGTTTCTGAGGAGGCACGCCACGACGGCCGCACGCTGGAAGGGCTCGGCATCACGCCGGAGTCGATCGCTGCGATCGTGCCGACTTATCTCTGGCGTTTCCGCAAGACCGGCCAGTTCAGCCCGCGCCCGGTTTGACGGTGCTTTGCTGGGTGCTACCGGGAGTCCGGCGAACTAATCCAACAGCCACGGTGTTATCTTAATCACTCATGCTTGGACCATGAGCGCCCTCTAGCGGGCGCGGGAGAAGCGATGAATTCAAGACTATCGCCTTTGTTGGCTGTCGCCCGCGTGCTCATCGCTTTGATATTCATACGCGGCGGAATCAACAAGCTTGGTGCCCTCGGGGCCACTGCAGCGCAGATGGGCAATCACGGCATTCCGCTTCCGGATATTCTCGTCTGGGGCGCGGTCGCGATGGAAATCGGCGGCGGCCTGTTGCTGGCGACGGGTCTCTACGCCCGCTGGGCGGCGCTGGCGCTGTTTTTTTACACGTTCACGCTCGCGCTTTTGTTCCACCATTATTGGGCGGATCTCGACGCGGCTGCGGCCCGCACCGACGCCGCGTTTTTCTACGGGCATCTGTCGATGATGGGCGGCATGCTCTATGTCGTGGTCTTTGGCGCCGGCTCCTGCAGCCTGGATCGCATGCTGGGACGTTGGAGTTCGACCAGCAGCTGAGCGGCCTGACTTAGCGACGCGGATTGGATATTCTGCTACCGTCGCTACCGCGATGCTTCCGCAAAAATATGCGGCGACCCGCTCCGCCCGTTCCCCAATATCCAACAAGACGACGTGAACATGACCGAAGCTTGCACCAATGGCATCGATACCGGTTTCGTCGCGCTGGGCTATTCCAAGGTTGCGGTTCTCGGGATCGTGCAGGGCATCACCGAATTGCTGCCGATCTCGTCGACGGCGCATATGCGCCTTGTCCCCGCGGTGCTCGGCTGGCAGGATCCGGGCTCTGCCTTTTCGGCGGCGATGCAGCTTGCCGCTCTCGGCGCGGTAGTGAGCTATTTCTGGACGGATGTTCGAGATCTGGCGGTCTATTCGATCTCGGCTGCGCTCCGCGGCAAGTTCCGTGACCGCTCGTTCCAATTCGCGCTGTGGATTGTGCTGGCGACGATCCCGATCGGCATTGCCGGACTGGCGCTGGCGAAACTGCTCAACACCTGCAACTCGCCGCTGCGCTCCGTCAGCGTCATCGGCTGGTCCTGCGTCGTCATGGCCGCGCTTCTTGCTATTGCGGAGATCTGGGCCCGGCATCGGCGGACGATCGGGAATGCGACCATCGTCGATGCACTCCTTGTCGGACTTGCGCAGACCGGAGCGCTCATTCCCGGCGTGTCGCGCTCGGGCTCGACACTGACGGCTGCCCTCATGCTCGGCTTCAAACGCGAGGAAGCCGCGCGCCTGTCGTTCCTGCTGGGCTTGCCCGCAATCGCGCTCGCCGGTTTCAAGGAACTGTGGGAACTCCACAAGATTCATCTCGATTGGTACGCGTGGTCGGTCCTGATCCTCGGTATTGGGGTTGCTGCGGTTTCGGCGTTCTTCGCGATTTGGGGCCTGATGAAAATATTGGAAAATTTTTCCAGCTGGCCGTTCGTGGTCTATCGGTTTTTACTCGGCGTCGTGATCCTAGCCGGCGTGGCCATGGGATGGCTCGCTTAACCCGCGCCGCCGTCGCCGCAATTGGCCCCGGCTCCGTTTGCAATCTCGGTAACCTTTTGACGCCAAGATGGGGATAGGGCAAGGCTCGGAAGCAGTCTTGCCGACAGGCTCGCACCCCATGCTGACGCTGTTCCATCATCCGATCTGTCCGCAGTCCCGCTTCGTGCGGCTTTTGCTCGAGGAGTACAGCCTGCCGGCGCGGTTTGTGGAGGAACGGGTGTGGGAACGCCGCAAGGAATTCCTCAGCCTCAATCCCGCCGCTACGACTCCGGTGCTGGTCGAAGAGGCGGCACCACCGGTTCCCGGTGCGGCGATCATCGCCGAATATATCGACGAGACCCGCGGTACCGTCTTCGAGCACAATCGGCTATTGCCGCAGGACGTCGGCGCTCGCGTCGAAGTGCGCCGCCTGATGGCTTGGTTCAACGAGAAATTCTTTGCCGAGGTGTCGAGCCCGCTGGTTACCGAGCGGGTCTACAAGCGCTTCATGCCGGCCGGCAATGGCGGCGGTTCGCCCGACACCGAATCGTTGCGTGCTGCGAAGACCAACATCAAGTACCATCTGGCCTATATCGGCTGGCTGGTCCGCACCCGCGATTGGCTCGCCGGCGACAGTCTGACCTATGCCGATCTCACCGCGGCGGCGCATCTGTCCGCCGTCGATTATCTGGGCGATGTGCCGTGGGACGAAGACGAGACCGCGAGGAACTGGTACGCGAGGATCAAATCGCGGCCGTCGTTCCGCACGCTGCTCAACGAAACGCTGCCCGGCCTGCCGCCGTCGCCGAGCTACGCCAACCTCGATTTCTGACCCCGCCGGCGCTGAACGCCGCGCTCGGCGATGCCGCGCGGGCGCAAGGCTTCGACGTCATCGGGGTCACGCGGCCGGATGCCATCCCGCTTGCCGCGGAACGGCTGCGCGAATTCCTCCAAGCCGGCGCCCAAGGCGACATGACTTGGATGGCGGCGACTGCCGAGCGGCGCGCCGACCCGCGCGCGCTGTGGCCGGAGGTCCGTTCGATCGTGATGCTCGGCCTCAATTACGGGCCGGATGCCGATCCCTTGGCGATCCTCGGCGAGCGAAGCCGCGGCGGCATTTCGGTCTATGCGCGCGGCGATGATTATCACGAACTGATCAAGCCGCGGCTGAAAGCGCTCGGCCGCTGGTTGATCGAGAATGGCGGCGGCGACATCAAGGTCTTCGTCGACACCGCGCCGGTGATGGAGAAGCCGCTCGCCGCGGCGGCGGGTCTTGGCTGGCAGGGCAAGCATACCAATCTCGTATCGCGGCAATCGGGCTCGTGGCTCCTCCTCGGCGCGATTTTCACCACGCTCGATCTGCCGTCGGATCGGCCGGAACAGGACCATTGCGGCAATTGCCGCGCTTGCCTCGACGTCTGTCCGACCGCGGCCTTTCCGGCGCCCTATCGGCTCGATGCGCGGCGCTGTATCTCTTATCTGACCATCGAGCACAAAGGCGCAATCCCGCGCGATCTGCGTCCGCTGATCGGCAATCGCATCTATGGCTGCGACGATTGCCTCGCCGTCTGTCCGTGGAACAAATTCGCCGTCGAGGGCCGCGAGACCAAGCTTGCGGCGCGCGACGTCTTACGCGCGCCAAAACTTGCCGATCTGGCGCGGCTCGACGATTTAGCGTTCCGCGCGCTGTTTGCGAAGAGCGCAGTCAAGCGCATCGGCCGCGCCCGCTTCTTGCGCAATGTCCTGATAGCGATCGGCAATTCTGGTGACGTAACGCTTGCGGCCGAGGCCGAGCGCTTGCTCGATGACGTTTCGCCGCTCGTGCGCGGCGCTGCGGTGTGGGCACTGAGCCGGCTCGACCGCGGCCGGCTCGAATCCTGCGCGGCGAGGCTTCTGTCCACCGAATCCGACCCGGAGGTCGTCGCGGAGTGGGCCGCCGCGCGAGCTATGGTCCCGCAATGACTACGCTTATCTGTTTCGGCTTCGGCTACTGTGCGGAACATTTTGTCGCCGCGTTCGGCAATAAATTCGACCACATCATCGGTACCGTCCGCGGCGCCGAACGCGCCGCCATCTTGAATGCCTACGAGACCGGACACCTGCGCGCGCTCGTGTTCGACGGTCACAGCGCGACGCCGGAGTTAAAGGCGGCGATCGCCGAAGCGGAGTTCGCGCTCGTCTCGGCGCCGCCGGGCGCGGCTGGCGATCCGACCCTGGCCGCCTGCGCCGATGCGCTCGACCAAGCAAAGCATTTGCGTTCGGTGGTCTACCTGTCGACGGTCGGCGTTTACGGCGATCACGCCGGCGCCTGGGTCGATGAGACAACGTCACCGAGGCCAGATGCGGGGCGCAGCCGCGAGCGGCTTCTCGCAGAGCAGGCTTGGGAGGATTTTGGCGCCCGGCACGGCATCGCCGTCGCGATCCTCCGCCTCGCCGGCATCTACGGTTCGGGACAAAATGCGCTCGTTCAGGTCGCGAGCGGCAAAGCGCGCCGCATCGTAAAAGCCGGACAAGTTTTCAATCGCATCCATGTCGGCGATATTGCGCAGGCCATCGATGCCGCGTTCAGCCGCGCCGCGTCGGGAATATTCAACGTCGCCGATGACGAACCGACGCCGGCCGGCGATCCGATCCTCTTCGCCGCAAAGCTTCTGGGACGCGAGCCGCCGCCGGAAATCGCCTTCGCGGATGCCGCGGCCACGATGTCGCCGATGGCGCTGAGTTTCTGGCAGGACTGCCGGCGCGTGAATAACGACAAGCTCAAGCGCGAGCTTGGCGTGGTGTTGCGCTATCCGACTTTTCGCGAGGGGTTAAGGGCGTTGTTCGAGGAACAATGACGAGCCTCAATGCAAACTCGGCCCCTTCAGGAACCGATTGCGCTCGCTCGATTTGACGCGCAGCTCCATGCTCTCGCCGTCGCGATAGATCGTGATCGGCACGTCGACGCCAGCTTGGCCCTGCGCCCAGATGCGGCGGAAGAAGCCGGCCAGATCGCGCACGTCCTTGCCGGCGACCGAGAGGATGATATCGCCGGTGCGTAAGTCGGCTTTCTTGGCCGGCCCGCGATCGGCGAGCCCGACGATGACGAGCCGGTTCTCGACCTCGGTGGCATAGAGGCCCAGCCAGGGCCGCGGCGGCATATTGCGGCGGCCGTATTTCATCAGATCATCGATGATCGGCTTGAGGAGATCGATCGGCACCATCATGTTGATGTTCTGCGTCTGGCCCTTTTCGGCGGCGTGCTGCAGCTGCAATGAACCGATGCCGAGGAGTTGGCCGGCCGGACCGATCAGCGCGGTGCCGCCCCAGTTCGGGTGCGCGGGCGCGGTGAAGATCGCTTCGTCGAGCACATATTCCCAATAACCGGCGAATTCCTGCTTGGCGACGATGCGGGCGGCGACCGACTTCTGACGGCCGCCGAAGCCGCCGACCACGACGCGTTCGCCGACCGAGGCGGCCGCGGAGTCGCCAATCTCAAGCGCCGGCACCTCGAGTTTGGCGAGCGCCTGCACCAGTCCGAATCCGCTTTCCTGATCGTAGCCGAGCACATGGCCCGGCACCGAGCGGCCATCGTTGAGCGTGATCCAGAGCGTGTCGGCTTCGGTGATCAGGTAACCGATGGTGAGGACGAGACCGTTGCCGCGAATAAATACGCCATTGCCGGCGCGTTCCGTGCCGAGCGTTTCCGCCGTGAAGGCATCGGCCGGCACGGTGGTGCGCAGCCCGACCACCGCGGAGAGCGCGCGCTCGAGGTCGTAAGAATAATCTTCCGGCTTCGGCTGCGCCGAGGACGGCACTTTCCAGTCGCTCACGGATGGCATCGGATATTCCCTTGCTCGCGGCGGCCTATTCTACGCATGCGGTTCTAGCCGAGTCACGGCGGCCCGCCTATGGCCGCTCACCGCGAGGTGGATAAGCGAAATCACGGCAATCCCGGCCGCCGCGCCTGCGCTCATTGTCACGCACTATTTGATCACGATCAGGCGGTCCATCAAGTGCACCCGCAAATGCGCCCGCGTCAGCCGCCCGATAGGCCGGCGCCGAGAAAATCTTTCGACCATTTCGCATAGTCGGCCTGGCGCGTGACCTGCTTCATGAGATCGGGCGAAGCGCCGTTCTTGATGTCCGCCGGCGCCACGCCGCCGCGTAGCGCCTTCAGCGTTTCGTAGGTGGCGTTGACGGCGGCCATGAATGGCAAATGGCCTTGCAGGCAGACGCGGACATTTCTCGCGCTCAGATAGTCGAGATCGTAGAGCTCGGCGCCGGGGCTGCCGAGGAACAATGGCAGCTTGACCGCGGCCGCGACGGCGTCGAGTTGCGCGCGCGTCTTCACGCCGGCCATGAACAGCATGTCGACGCCGGCCGCTTCGTAGGCCTTTAACCGGGCTATCGTATCCTCGACGCCGTTGATCGACATGGCGCTGGTGCGGCCGGCGATGACGAGCCGCTTGTCCTGCCGGCCGGCGAGCGCGGCCTTCATCTTGCCGATGCCCTCGGCAATCGGGATCAGAACCTGCCCGGTCGAGCCGTAGCCTGTCGGCAAGGCCGTGTCCTCGATAGTCAGGCCGGCGACGCCTGCGGTCTCCAGTTCCTCCACCGTGCGTTTGACGTTTAGCGCATTGCCGTAGCCGTGGTCGGCGTCGACCAGAAGCGGCAGCTTGCCGGCACGGTTGATGCGGTAGGCTTGCTGCGCGAATTCGGTCAAAGTCAGCATGACGATGTCGGGCGCGCCGAGCACCGTGAACGAGGCAATCGAGCCCGCGAACATACCGGCTTCGAAGCCGAGATCCTCGGCAATGCGAGCCGAGATCGCGTCGTAAACCGAACCCGGATAGATGCAGCGCGGTCCAGCGATGACGGCGCGAAGCCGTTCCCGTCGATCAGTCCAATCCATTGTGATGCCCCTGAGATGCCGCGTCCGGCGAACCGGTGTGGGATTTTAACATGCGCCTCGCCGCGATAGTTTTATTTGCCGACTGGCGGCGGAGTATTTTGCGGCGGCGCCGCTTGTAGCTGCAGGCTGTCGAACTTCTTCTGCAGATCGGGCAGGCTTGCTACCAGCCCACAAGTGGCTTGGTTCGAAACCGCTTCCTTTTTTAGCGCTTCCCAGCGCGCGGCGGCATCCCGCTGGTTCCAGGGCCGCTTGATCTCGGGATTGAAAATCCTCTGTGCTGCGAAATTGTTCAGCGCGCGGTGATAGTCGTCGAGTTTGAGGGCACGATCGCGCGTCCGCATATAGAAAGTCGTGCCGTCGATTTCGCCGCAATGCTTGAGGCCGGCGGCGAAGGTCTGCATCGCCATTTTGGCGTCGAAAATTTTGCCTTTGAGTTCGTCGATAGCCGCCGTCTGGGCGTGGAGCGGGGTGGCAAAAAGAAGCGATGGAAATGGGCACAGCCGCTCCGACGCGCAACAAGTCGATCCGTGACACGACCGGCGCCATTAATCCCCGACCCCGAAATCCCGCATCTAAATAACATATTAATGACGGGCTTGGGCAAGGCGCTGTCGTTACTATCTGTTCACCATCCTGGCGGAACCGCCGCCTGGTTTCGAAGCATGTGTGCCCGGCGCGCCGCGGTGCCTTGATGCCGCCAAATCTAGCCTGCAGAAACAGGCTCGGACACGAGGGTCGCCGGGGGTTGGTTTTGCGTATCAGCATCAGTCTTGTCGTAATTGTCTCCGCGCTCGCGGGCTCGCTCGGCAGCGCCGCCGCGCAATATTATGGACCGCCTCCCGCGATTTACCCGCCTCCGCCGCCCCCTTATTCGGGGCCCGGACCCTACGCAGCATCTGGGCCGGTCTATCGCGACGCGAATGGCGTTCCCTATGCGCCTGGCGCTGTGCAGCCCGCGCCCGGCGAAGAAGCCGATGCCACCCCACCGATAGGCCGTCCCTATTTTGCGCCGCAGCCGCTTCCCGCAGTCGATGGCGGATCGTTTGCGCGGCCGCCGGCCGGTGTTGCGGACGCCGCGGATCCCGCCGATGTGACCGGTTCACTGCGCAGCCCGACAGCTCCCGCCAACGCCGCGCCAGCGGCAGCACAGTCGGATCGCGGCACCGTCGTCGCGGCACTGCCGCCGGAAGATCAACCCGAGCAAGGTCCCGCGAAGGAGTTGCCGCCGCAGTTCCGGCGTCAGATCGTCGATTTCGCGACCGTGGAGCCTGCGGGCACCATCGTCATCGATACGCCGCACACCTATCTCTATCTCGTGCTCGGCAATGGCAAGGCGCTGCGCTATGGCATCGGCGTCGGCCGCGAGGGCTTCACTTGGTCCGGGACCGAGCGCATCAGCCGCATGAAAGAATGGCCCGATTGGTTCCCGCCCAAGGAGATGATCGAGCGTCAGCCCTATCTGCCGCGCTTCATGGCCGGCGGCGACACCAATCCGCTCGGCGCGCGCGCCATGTATCTGGGCAGCACGCTGTACCGGATCCACGGCACCAATCAGCCGTCGACCATCGGTACCTACGTGTCATCGGGCTGCATCCGCCTCACCAATGACGACGTCGCCGATCTCTACAGCCGGGTCAATGTCGGCACGCGCGTCGTGGTGTTGCCGGGAGCATCGTCGAACGCGACTGCGGCGCAGATTCCGGCGCAAGCGCCGCTGACGCGCTGATCCGCAATTCGTCGCGGCCTTCGTTCGCGGGCCGCGGTATCGACACGTCATTTTTAACGTTGATTTCCCAGCGACTCAGCTAAACCTCGGTGCGGCTGGAACTTGCGAGTTCCGCTGCGCATTGAAGACATGCGAGCGCCGAGTGCTTTGTGCAATCGCGCTTTGTAACGTTGCCCCCTCGCGTCGATCTTGCTGCCTGTAATGCGTGCTGTCGCCGGATCGCACGCAGTGCTTTGCGAGGTCGAATGTTCCCCAACATCCGTGTGATGATTGCGGCGTTGCTTGCCTCGATCGCCGGCATCAGTTGCGGCTTGGGGGCGCTGGCCGCCTTCCGCGTCAACCACCAGCCGTTCACGCGGATGCAGAGCGCCAATCCGCCGTTGCAACTCGCCTTCGGCACCGGCCTGCCGGACGAGGTGACGGATGCGAGGCCGGCGCCATTCGAAGTCCGCTTCCAGGTGATGTCGTGGCCGCCGCCAACGCAGTCGGCGATTCCCGTTCCATCGGATGCACCACCGCCCGCAGCAACCGGCGCTGCCGCTAAGCCTGAGGATAACCAACAGGCTCGCGTGGAGAGCAAGCCAGCACCGGCCGAGGCAACTCACCCGGAGGATGACGGGGACATAACGCCAGTGCTCGCGCCTGTACCGGCCCCGGCCCCAGTGTCGGCAATCGATCAGTCTACTCCGCCCGAAATGGCGGTGCCCGAAAATAAGCCAGCAACCGCCGAGGCTGCGCCGGTCGACACCGTGACGACCGCCAAAGCTGATGACAGCGCAGCGGTCGAACCGAACCCGGGTCGAACCGCTTCCGCCGAGAAGGAAGAAGCCGCAGAGCCAAATTCCAGCCCGGTGACGGCCGTGCCGGTCGAAAAGGCCGCGCCGCGCCGCGTCGTCAAACTGCATCGCAAGCGCAAACCGCAGCCCGCCGCCGCTTCGGCCGCGAGCCAGAATTTTGCGTCGCCGATGGCGCAATTCCAGTGGCAAGGGTCAGCGCAAGAAACGCCGCAGACCGCCGCTCCGACGCCGCAGCCGTTGAAGCCTGCGATCGCCAAGCGGCACCGCCCGGCAAAAAACGCGGCGGCGCGGGCACCGAGTTCCGAGCAGACCGCGAGCAGCGATCCGGCCATCAAGGCGGCCAGACGGTGAGCCTGCGACGGGATTGACTGCCGCCCCGGCGCCGGGCTCATAGGATTACTTGCGCCTGACGCAAGTGTAACAGAGTGCCGGCGTGGTTCCGCTTTCCGTCCTCGATCTATCGCCCGTGACGACGGCGACGCCGGGATCGGTGGCGCTGCGCAATACGCTCGACCTGGCGCGGCTCGCCGATCGGCTCGGCTACAAGCGTTACTGGCTCGCCGAGCACCATAATCTCGCGAATATCGCGAGCTCCGCTCCTGAAATCATGATCGGGCAGGTCGCGGCGATTACCTCCCACATGCGTATAGGCTCCGGCGGCGTGATGTTGCCCAATCATGCGCCGCTGATGGTCGCGGAGCGCTTCAAGGTACTGGAGGCGCTGTTCCCGGGCCGCATCGATCTTGGGCTCGGCCGCGCGCCCGGTACTGATCCGGTCACCTCTTACGCGTTGCGCGCACGCCAGGATGCGCGCGAGGGCGACGAATTTCTCGAACGCTTTCAGGAACTGCTGCTGTTCGAGCGCGGCGGTTTCCCCAAAGACCATCCGTTTCGCAACGTGCACGCGGTGCCGTCGGATGTGGCGCTGCCGCCGATCTGGCTGCTCGGCTCGAGCGGTTACAGCGCCGAACTCGCCGCCGCAGTCGGCATGGGCTTTGCGTTTGCGTATCATTTCGCCGATTACGACGCGGCAAGCGCCATGCTGAGCTATCGCCAGCATTTCAAGCCGTCGGCGACGATGGCCGAGCCCTATGCGATTCTGGGTGTGGCGGTGATCGCAGCCGACAGCGATGCCGAGGCCGAGCGCATCGCTTTGAGCGCCGATCTGCATTATGCCCGCCGCGCCAAAGGCGAGTATATGCCGCTCGCCTCGCCCGACGAGGCGGCCGCCTATCCGTATACGCCGGTCGATCGTGAGCGCATCGCGCGCCATCGCGCCCGGCTCGTGGTCGGCGGCGTCGCCCGCGTCAAGGAGCGCTTGCGGGTGCTGATCGAGGCGACCCGCGCCGACGAAGTCATGATCACCACGATGGTCTATGATCATGCGGCGCGGCGGCATTCCTATGAACTGCTGGCGGATGCCTTTGGGTTGACAGCCGTGCCTTAACGGTGGGCGGCAGACGTTTACACCAAAGGAATGATTATGCGGCAAAAGGGCACTAGGGGTCGCCACCGCACCGAACCTGGTCACGTTTGCGTCGTGCCTTGACCGTTATTGTCACTGCCTCATGCAAGGGTCGTCCTCTCCACGCATGCCACACCGACGCCTCATAAATTCGTTGCCGGCGGACGCGCTTGCGGTTGCGCTGATGCTGGGTTTGGGCTGCGCGCCCACGATGGCGCGCTCCAAGATCAAGTATAGGCCGGAGCACCATGGCACGGAGCGCGTCAGCAAGGAGCCGTTCGGCGACATCCCGAAGGGCCCGTTGCAAATTTTCGTCTCCATCGATCAGCAGAAGCTGCACCTCTATAGCGACGGTGTGCATGTCGCGGATACATCGGTGGCGACCGGCGTGCCGCGCCTGCCGACGCCGCTCGGTGTGTTCAGTGTCATTCAAAAACAAATCTTTCACCGTTCCAATCTCTACAGCGATGCGCCGATGCCCTTTATGCAGCGCATCACCTGGTCGGGCGTCGCGCTGCACGAAGGCGAAAATATCGGTCATCGCGCCTCGCATGGCTGCATCCGCATGCCGCGCGAATTCGCGATCCAGCTCTACGGCCTGACCAAGATCGGCGCGCGCGTCATCGTTGCCGACCCGGAACTAAAGCCCACCGAATTCGCCGACCCGCATCTGTTCGTGCACAAGGCCAAGCCGCCCGAACCGCCGCCGGCTCCGGCCGTTGCAGATGCTGCGAAAACTGTGCCGACGGCTGACGCCGGCAAGGCGCTTGACCCGCCGCCTGCCGTTCCGGCCGGCGCGCCGCCACCGGCGGCGCTCGGCTTGCGGGTGAGTGCCGATGCGGCCATGACCGATGCCGACCGCGCCGAGCCGAAGATCGACGCTGCTGTGGCAACGACGGCGGCCGTCGATTCGGCGCCCCTCGCGAAACCCGCGGTAACCGCCAAGCCCGTTTCGCCGAAGAAGACGCCGATCGCGATTTTCATTAGCCGCAAAGAGAAGAAGATCTATGTGCGGCAGGATTTCGAGCCGCTGTTCGACGCAGCCGTGACCATCGACCAGCCGGATCAGCCGCTCGGCACCCACCTGTTCACCGCACTCGATTTTCTCGACGATCACGCCACGTTGCGCTGGAACGTCGTCTCGATGCCGGGCGACCCGCTGAAGCCCGCGCGCAATCCTGAAACCGACCGGCGCTCGGCGCGGCACGGCCGCGGCGACCGGCGCGGCGAGGAACGCGAGAAGTATGCCGACGATTTGCCGCCGCCGCAGACGCCCCAACAGGCGCTCGCTCGTATCGTCGTCCCGCAAGATACGATCGACCGCATATCGCAATTGATCGTGCCCGGCTCCTCGCTGATCGTGTCCGACCAGGGTCTTGGCGACGAGACCGGCGAGGGCACCGATTTCATCGTCGTCACGCGCTGACGGCGGATTTCCGACACGCTATAATGCGGCGCCATTATCGCGGCCGTCGCGGCCGCAACCGAACAACTGTCACAGGAGGATCGTCTTGGGTAAGCATTTCGCATTGACGTCGTCGGATAATTTCAAGCTTGGCGCCTACCGGGCCGATCCGGCCGGAGCCGCCAAGGGTGGCATCGTCCTCATTCAGGAAATCTTCGGCGTCAATCATCACATCCGCGCGGTCTGCGACCGGCTGGCCGGTGAAGGCTATCGGGCGCTGGCGCCGGCGGTGTTCGACCGTCAGCAGCCGGACTTCGAATGCGGCTATACGCCCGACGAGATCGCCAATGCGCGCAAATTCGTCGCCAATCCGGATTGGGGCGCGATGCTGCGCGACGTGCAGGCCGCGATCGACGAGCTCAAGAAAGAAGGCCCGGTGGCAATCATGGGCTTCTGCATGGGCGGCACCATCTCATTCCTCGCGGCATCGAAGCTCAACGGCCTCGCCGCGGCGGTCTGCTATTATGGCGGCCAGATCGCGAAAAATGCCGACGCCAAGCCGAACATTCCGGTGCAGATGCATTTTGGCGAGAAGGATGCGTCGATCCCGATGAGCGACGTCGACGCCATCAAGTCGAAGCGCGGCGGCGACTGCGAGATCTACGTCTATCCCGACGCGCAGCACGGCTTCCATTGCGACGAGCGTGGCAGCTACCAGGAGGCGGCCGCCAAGCTCGCCTGGCAGCGCTCGATGGATTTTCTGAAGAAGAACGTGAAGTAGCGACTTTTACCGGGCGCGGCGCAGCGTGCAACGGTGCGCCGCTGAGCCGGGAACTTCGCAGACTTTGCGTGCGTAACGATCCCGGGTCTGCAGTGCATCACTGGCGTACTCCACTGCGCCCGGGAAACGCATTTGGCGATGGATCAGAACCAGCGTTCCTGCACCTGGACGGTGTCGCCGGGGCGGATCGGCGTCGAGATCGGCGCCTGGAAGCGGAACGGCTGGCCGTTGAAATTGCGGCTGATGATGACGTAATCGTGGAAGCCGCGCGGACCAAAGCCGCCGGCGATGGCGACCGCGGTCTCCACCGTCATGTTCGGCGTATAGGGATATTGGCCGGGCGCGGTGACTTCGCCGAGAATGAAGAACGGCCGATAGGCTTCGACTTCGACCGCGACATGCGGCTCGCGCACATAGCCCTGCCGCAACATGTCGGCGATGCGCTGCGACAGCTGATCGGTGGTCAAGCCGCGCGCCGGGACGATGCCGATCAGCGGCATGGCGATTTGACCGCTGGCGTCGACCACATAGGAATTGGTCAAGCCGTCCTGGCCGAACACCACGACACGCAAGCGGTCGCCGGAATCGAGCGTATAGGACGGTTGCGGCGGCGGCGCGTAGGCGACCGGCTGCGCCATGGTCATGCCGCCCGCATAATAGCCCGGATAGCCGCCGGCCACGGCGATCGATCCCGTGGTGCCGTAGGCTGGCGCCGGGGCTACGCCATAAGAGGGCGCGGCGGCCGCGTAAGCCTGAGTGGCGTATGCCGGCGCCGCATAAGACTGTGTGGCATAGCTCGGCGCGGCATAGGGCTGCGCCGCATAGGCCGGTGCCGCGACGGTCCGGTAAGCGGGGGCGCCGCCGTAGATCACATTGTCGATGCCTTGGGCGGGCGCCGCCGCCATCTGGTAGCGCAGCACGGGCTGCTGGGAGCATCCCCCTGCCGCAATGGCGATGCCAAAAACCAGCATGAGAGTGCGGATAACCCGCATACGCGCAATCCGACCCCGTTCGAGCCAATGCCGAGGTCCGACTTAACGACGGTTATGGTTAACAAACCCTCACCGGCAATGGCGGGGAGGAGGCGACCGCCCCCCGCTCAGTGCCCTTTGTTGCGCCGGCCGAGCCGGTCGGCGATCGCCAGCATCAGCATGACGGCGACGAACATCACCGGGAAAGCGAGCACCCAGCCGAGCCGCGACGTGTCGGTGACCTTTTCGATATCGAAATACCAGGCCAGCGCGTCGACGGCGGCGATGCCGACGACCGAGCCGAGCAGCTTCTGCTTGAGTTCGCCGAAATCGACCTGGGTGAGACCTTCCGGCCAATCGGGGTGCGCGGCGGCATCGATGCGACGGATGAAATTCTCATAGCTCGAGAAAATCACGATCAGGATCAAATTGGCGGTGAGCGCGAGATCGACGAGGTTGAGCACGCCGGTAACGGTGTCGTGCCAGTCCATGGTGCGGACGTCGAGCACCAGCTGAAAAAGATCGCCGGCGAAACGGTACAGCAGCAGAAACTGGCAGAGCAACAGCCCAAGCAGAAACGGCGCGATCAGCCACCGGCTGAAGAAGATCGACGCCTGGATGTAGCGTCCGTCGGGCCAAGCCATGAAACCTCCGGCGCGTGGGGAACGGCGAAACAGCGAATAGGCACCAATTATACGTTTGCCTGCTCGCTATTCGCTACCCGTCATTCGGTCTATCAGGCCGCCACGCCCGTTCCGATCGGGCAGCTCACGCCGGTGCCGCCGAGGCCGCAATAGCCGTGCGGATTCTTGGCGAGATATTGCTGGTGGTAATCCTCGGCGAAATAAAACGGCGGCGCGTCGCGGATTTCGGTGGTGATCGGACCCATGCGCTGCGCGCCGAGCGCCTTGTCGTAGGCCGCCTTCGAGGCTTCGGCGGCGGCGCGCTGCTCGGGCGAGAACACATAGATGCCGGATCGGTATTGGGTGCCGACGTCATGGCCCTGGCGCATGCCCTGGGTCGGATCGTGACTTTCCCAAAACGTCTTGAGGAGCCGCTCGTAGGAGATCTTGTTCGGGTCATAGACCACGAGCACGACCTCGTTATGCCCGGTGCGGCCGGAGCAGACCTCTTCGTAGGTCGGGTTCGGCGTCAACCCGCCCGCGTAGCCGACCGCCGTGACATAGACGCCGTCGCCGAGCTCCCAGAATTTGCGCTCGGCGCCCCAGAAGCAGCCGAGCCCAAAAATCGCCATGGCCGAGCCGTCGGGATAGGGGCCCTTCAGCGCGTGACCGTTGACGAAATGCGTGCGCGCGGTCGGCAGCGGTGTCGAGCGTCCCGGCAGGGCCTCGTCGGCGCTGGGGATTTCGAGCTTTTTGCGAAATGAGAACATAAGCATCTCCCGATCGGCTGGTGGGCCAGAACGAACTCGGCCAGTGAACGAGTGGAGAGGGAAGCATCGTCGCAGGAAATATAAACTGCCTGGGATGTGGCTGCACCGGGAGCGCGATCACGTTTTCGCTTGATCATATTCCCTCCCCGCTTGTGGGGGAGGGGAGGGAGAGGGGTCGGGAGATGACGCGATAGTTTCGACGGGTGCAGGGCGCGTCCGCAACGCTCAAGCACGACTTCCCGCCCACCCCCCATCCCCAGCAAGCCTGCACCCGGGCGCGCGCAAGCGCGGCCCGGATGGGGGAGGGGAACAGCAATACTCGGCTTCCGCCCGCCATTATTGCCGCCTATGGTGCGGCCCGCCGCGGATAAACGATTCTGGAGACCAAAGCCGATGTTGCGCATGCTTGCCCTTGCCGGGGTGTTTGCTCTTGCCGCCGGAGCGGCGCTCGCTCAGCAGCCTGCCGCGCCGGCGCCAGCCCCGGTGCCGCCGCCGCCGATGCCGGCCTATGGCCCGGTGATCACGCTCGATCAGGCCAAGCGCGTGATGGCGGCGGCCGAGCTCGAAGCGGCGAAGAATCTCTGGCAGGTCGCCATCACGATTCTCGACAGCGGCGGCAATCTGGTGATGTTCCACAAGCTCGACAATGCGCAGCTTTCGGCCGGCTCGGTGTCGGAAGGCAAGGCGCGCACCGCGCTCGACTTCAAGCGGCCCAGCAAGGCGCTCGACGACGCGATCGCGGCCGGCGGCGCCGGCGTGCGGCTCTTGGCGCTGAAAGACATCACGCCCATCGAAGGCGGCGTCCTCATCCTGGTCGACGGCAAGATCGCCGGCGCCATCGGCGTCTCCGGCGCGCTGTCGTCGCAGGACGCTCAAGTCGCCGCCGCGGGTGCCGCGGTGCTGGCGAAGGGGATGTAACGCGCTCTTTGTCATTCCGGATTGCCGCGCAGCGGCAAGTCCGGAATCCATAACCGCAGGTCAGCGAATATGGATTCCGGGCTCCTCGCTGCGCTCGGCCCCGGAATGACGGTTAACTCGCAAGTCCCGCTTTCAGCGCACTCGCCGCCGCCGCATAGCCGCCGCGGGCGCCGTCGATGAAATGCACATGGTCGCTGCGCGTCGGCGACGGCGTGAAGCAGGTCATCATCGCGGCATCCTGACGGTAAGTTCCATAGCGCACGATGCCTGAGGCCGCCGCCAGCCGGCGCTCGATGCGGTCGGCGAGCTGCGGCGTGCAATCGATGATCATGCGCAGCCCATCGTCGTATTTGCGGAAATCGGAATTTTCGACCACCTGGTGCATGTAAAGCGCCGGCACGAAACCGCCGACGCGCAAGCCCGAGCGCATGATCAGATAGGCGATCAATGTGGTGCCGAGCACGCGCGCGCGTTTGAAGCGGCTTGTCCCCGGCAGCGTGTGCGTTTCGAGATCGAGGCCTTGCGGCGGCCAGCCGAATTTCGGGCCGCCCGCGGGTATCGGCCGCCCGGCGGCGGGACTGCTTTCGACCAGCGTCACGATCTCCTCGGTCAGCGCGCGGAACGCGGCCGCATCGGTGCCCGGCGCCGGCACGATCAGCAGCGAGAGAATGAGTCCGCGCGCGGCGCTGAACTCCTGGAACCGGCACGACAGGCCGGTAAGATCGGGCCACGTGCCCGGCGGCGCCGGCGTCACCGCGAACGCGCCGGTTTTGATTGCGCCGTCCGCCCAGGCCAGCCCGCCGCCCGAGAACATCGCATAGGACAGGTTTTCCGACGGCCCGTAGCGCGCCACCCGCACGTCGAGCGAGTGTTCGCCGACCCGTTGCGCGCGGATCGCCGCCATCGGGATGAGCGCGACCCGGAGCGTCAGCCCTAATTCGCCGTCGGCCCAGGCCGCCGTCGCCGCCAGCGCCTCGCGCGCAAGCTCGGCATCGCGCGGCGGCACCGCGAAACTCGCGCCGTCGCCGCCGAACACGAAGGGAAATTCGCGGCCTTCGAGCGCATTGGTCACCGACGCGATCACGGCGGCGCCCGCCATATTGACCGCCTTGTAGCGCTTCGCCGCGATTGCCTTTGTGGATTCCACCACATCGGCGATCCCCACCGTCCAATCCTCCGGCAGCGGCGCATAGCGCGCGGAGTCCATCAGGCTCTTGAAGCCGCGCATGACGGGGAGGGTGGTGTAGAAGGCGGAGGTGTCGGTTGGCGCGGTCATCGCTCTGCCCATCCGGTATAGATACGTAGCAGAACTTAGCTAGTTTCAGTCGTCATTGCCGGATTGCTGAGCTTTGCATTCAAAACCAACCGCGACGCCCCGCCGCACCACATGAACCCCTTGTAACGAAACACCGCGTTCACCCGCCGCGTTTCTCTCACGGGGCGATCATCTCACAAGGAGGAGATCGCCAATGAAAATACAAACCATGATCGCATGTGCGGCGGCGGTGCTGCTGTCCGGCGCCGTGGCGGCGTCGGCCGAGACGGTGCAGCCGCAGGCGAGCGATACGCTCGATCTGAGCGCCACGCAGCAGAAGGCGGCCTGGAACGACCTCGACCACGCCAAAAATCAGAACGCCCCGTCGGGCTTTGATGCCGCTGCCGGCTCGAAGCTGCCGGCGAGCGTGAAGATCAGCATGGTGCCGAGCAAGGCAGCGCGGGACATTTCGCAACTGCGGCCCTACGACTTCGCCAAGGTCGAGGGCAAATTGCTGATCGTGAACCCGCGCGACCGCACGGTCGCCGAGGTCATCAGCGGATAAGCGCGACGGACCAAACCGTGCGCGATAGCACCCGGCGCTGCGGCCTGCCGTGGCGCCGGGATCGCTAGTGCTTCTTGCCGAAACTACCGGGCTTGGCCTGGCTGTGCATGCCGGCGAACGGCGACGGCGCGGCGCCGGCCTGCTTCTTGTTCTTGTCCTGCTTCGGCTTCTTCTTTTCCTTGTTGCCTCGCATCTGACCTTTGGCCATGGCGGTCTCCCGGTTTGCGGTGGGTGATTCTCACGCGAACGGAGCAATCTAACCGATCCATCGGGGAAAGCACTAACTTGCCCTCACCCTGACCCTCTCCCGCAAGCGGGAGAGACAAGGATATCAACGTCCGCGCGGCTTGAAGCCGCCGCGCATGCCCGGTTTGCCGAGCGTCGAGCGCGGGCCGCCACGCTCGGGCGGTTTGGCATCCGGCCTGTGCGGCGCGACCTCGTGGTGGAGCGCGATGCCCATTTCGTCGAGCGTGGGTTTGTGGATTTTGCTTCTCGGACTTGCCCCACCCCCGCGCGCTCTGCGCGCGGACCCTCCCCCTGCAGGGGAGGGTGAGGTGAACTTCGCCGTCGGGTCGTCGGTCACCGCGAGTTCGGTGGTGCGCAGGCGCTTGATCTCGTCGCGCAACCGCGCGGCTTCCTCGAAATCGAGATCGGCGGCGGCGGCGCGCATCCGGGTTTCGAGATCGCCGATCACTGCCTCGAAGTTATGGCCGATGGTGGCGGCCTCTCCGAACTCGCCGCCCTCGCCGGCGCCCGCGGCGATCAGCACATGGTCGCGCTCATAGACGCTGTTGAGGATGTCGCCGATGCCTTTGCGGATGCTTTCCGGCGTGATGCCGTTCTCGGTGTTGTATAATTCCTGCTTCTCGCGGCGGCGGCTGGTTTCCGCCATGGCGCGCTCCATCGAGCCGGTGACGTGGTCGGCATAGAGAATGACGCGGCCGTCGACATTGCGCGCGGCCCGGCCGATGGTCTGGACCAGGCTCGTTTCGCTGCGCAAAAATCCTTCCTTGTCGGCATCCAAGATGGCGACCAGCGCGCATTCCGGAATATCGAGGCCCTCGCGCAACAGATTGATGCCGACCAGCGCGTCGAAGGCGCCCAAGCGGAGGTCTCGAATGATTTCTATCCGTTCAATGGTGTCGATGTCGGAATGCATGTAGCGGACGCGAATGCCCTGCTCATGCAGATATTCGGTGAGATCCTCGGCCATGCGCTTGGTCAGCACGGTAATGAGCGCGCGATAGCCCTGCTGCGCCACCTGTCGCACCTCGCCGACTAGATCGTCGACTTGCGTGCGCGCCGGGCGCACATCGACCGGCGGATCGATCAGACCGGTGGGGCGGATCACCTGTTCGGTGAAGACGCCGCCGGACTCGTTGAGCTCCCACGGCCCCGGCGTCGCCGAGACGCAGGTGGTCTGCGGCCGCATTGCGTCCCATTCCTCGAAACGCAGCGGCCGATTGTCCATGCAGGAGGGCAGGCGGAAGCCGTATTCGGCGAGCGTCGCCTTGCGGCGGAAGTCGCCGCGATACATGCCGCCGAGCTGCGGTACCGTGACGTGGCTCTCGTCGACAAAGACCAGCGCATTGTCGGGCACATATTCGAACAGTGTCGGCGGCGGCTCGCCCGGTTTGCGGCCGGTGAGATAGCGCGAATAATTCTCGATGCCGGCGCAGGCGCCCGTCGCCTCCATCATTTCGAGATCGTAGAGCGTGCGCTGTTCGAGCCGCTGCGCTTCGAGCAGGCGGCCGGCCGCATGAAGCTGTTCGAGCCGCTGCTTCAATTCGAATTTGATGCCGGCGAGCGCCTGCAGCAGCGTCGGCCGCGGCGTCACATAATGCGAATTGGCGTAGATCTTGACGAATTCCAGCTCGTCGGTCTTGTGCCCGGTGAGCGGATCGAATTCGTGGATCGATTCCACCTCGTCGCCGAACAGCGACACCCGCCAGGCGCGGTCCTCGTAATGGGCCGGAAATATCTCGATGGCGTCGCCGCGGACCCGGAACGAGCCGCGATAAAAATCGCCGGCGGTGCGCTTGTATTGCAGCGCCACCAGATCGGCGATGAGCTGGCGCTGGTTGAGCCGCTCGCCGCGCTTGATGGCAAAGGTCATCGCCGAATAGGTCTCGACCGAGCCGATACCGTAGATGCAGGACACCGAAGCGACGATGATGACGTCGTCGCGTTCGAGCAGCGCCCGCGTCGCCGAGTGACGCATGCGGTCGATCTGTTCGTTGATCGAGGAATCCTTCTCGATATAGGTGTCGGTGCGCGGGATATAGGCTTCGGGCTGGTAGTAGTCGTAATAGCTGACGAAATATTCGACCGCGTTGTCGGGAAAGAAATTCCTGAACTCGCCGTAGAGCTGCGCCGCCAGCGTCTTGTTGGGCGCGAGAATCAGCGCCGGGCGCTGCGTCGCCTCGATCACCTTCGCCATGGTGAAGGTCTTGCCGGAGCCGGTGACGCCGAGCAGCACCTGGGTGCGGTCGTTGCGCCGCACGCCTTCGACCAGGTCCTTGATCGCCGTCGGCTGATCGCCCTTCGGATCGAATTCGGATTTGATCACCAGCGTGCGGCCGCCTTCGGATTTGTCCGGCCGCGGTGGCCGGTGCGGCGTCCACAATTGCCGCTCGCGGAATTCCTCGCGGCCCTCGCGCAGCAGGCGGTCGAGCGATTGCTGGCTGGCGGCGCTGCCGAAAGTGTTCATATCGCCCGGCACCGGCATCACCGAGCGCGGCAGGCGGGTCGGGGCGAGTCCGGTCGAAGGGGCGGCGGCCTCGTCCTCGTCGCGCTCCTCGATGCCGAGCGCGCGCGCCAGATCGGGATCGAGCTCGCCGGGCGGCACCGGGGTCTTGCCGACATAACCCTGCTGCGGCGCCTCGCCGAAACCGCGCGCTACGGATGCGCGCGCCCGATGCGCATTGGCAAAATCGGCGCGGCGATCCCGCGAATTATCGGGCGGTGGCTGCAAGCCGGTCTGCGACCCGATCCCGGCCTCACCGCGCTCGATCGCCGGATTGAGTAGACCGGCAAGCGAGGGGGCAAACGGCGCCGAATCCGGCCGCGACGCCTTGGCCCGCGTCGGCTTGGCAGGGTCTTTCTTCGAATGCTTGGCGGGATCGCGCGATTTCGGGGGCATGGTCGGAATATGGGTTGAGTCTCGGGGCGGCGAAAGTGACACGCTACTCCAGCTTGATCCCGGCCCGCTTGATCACGTCGCCCCACTTCTTCGAATCGGTGGCGATCGTGGCGGCGAAATCCTCGGGCGTGCCGCCCGCGGGTTCGTCGCCGATATTCGTATAGAAGGCGGTCATGGCCGGCGAGCGAATTGCCTTGTTGATCGCGGCGTTGAGCTTGTCGACGATCGGTCGCGGCACCCCTGACGGCGCGATGACGCCGGACCAGGTTGGCGCCGAATAGCCCGGAACGCCGGCTTCGGCGATGGTCGGCAGATCGGGGAATGCCGGCGTGCGGTGATCGCCGCTGACCGCCAGTGCCCGCACCTGGCCGGAATGCGCAAACGGCGCGATCGAATTCAGGCTTTCGAACATCAGCTGCACGCGGCCGGCGATCAGGTCGGTGATCGCCAGCGCGCCGCCTTTGTAGGGCACATGCACGATGTCGGTGCCGGTCATGAACTTGAACAGCTCGCCGCCGACATGGCCGGGCGAGCCATTGCTCGACGACGCGTTGAGGAGCTTGCCGGGATTCTGCTTGGCGTAATCGATCAATTCCTTGACGGAGTGGAACGGCGTCGTCGGCGACACCGCGAGCAGCAGATGGCCGCGCGACACCAGGGCGATGGGCTGGAAATCGCGCTCGATATCGTAGGGCAGCGGCACCACCATGTGGCGCGTAATGGCGAGCGCGCCGATCGGCCCCATGCCCAGCGTGTAGCCGTCAGGCGGCGACTTCGCGATAAGATCGAGGCCGACCGTGAGTGCGCCGCCCGGCCGGTCGTCGACGACGACCTGCTGGCCGAGCTCGGTCGACAGCGCCGCAGCGAGCGCCCGGGTCAGCGTGTCGGTCGAACTGCCGGCGGCCTGCGGCACGATCATGCGGATCGGATGGTCGGGATATTCGGCGGCGGCGCCGGTCGCGAACAGGCAGGTCAGCAGGACGACGATCGATCGCAGCGGGCGCATCATTTTCTCCCCGGCACGCATGTTTGCGGCCTGTTCGCGAAGTGTATTAGTGTCGCCGCCAGGGAGAAAGCGCCATGAGTTCCTTCGATTTCACGCCGCTTTTGGCGGACGGTCTGCCGCCGCCTGCGGCCAAATATGCCGGCTTTCCCAAATATAATTTCGTCGGCGGTCATAACGACGCCGAGCATCTCCCGCTTGCAGCAATCATCAAATCGGCGAACGATGTTCTGACGCGCGAGGGCCGCACGCTCGCGACCTATGGGCTGGCAAGCGGGCCGCAAGGCTATCGGCCGCTGCGCGAATTCCTGGCGCAAAAACTCAAGCGCAACGCCGGCATTTCCTGCACCGCCGATGAGATCCTGATCACCTCGGGTTCGCTGCAAGCGCTCGATCTGGTCAACGGCATTCTGCTCAATCGCGGCGACACCGTGATCGTCGAACAGGCGAGCTATCAGGGCGCGCTGACGCGGCTGGCGCGACTCGGCGTCGAGGCCATAGGCATTCCGCTCGACAGCGACGGCATGCGCGTGGATGCGCTTGCCGCGGCGCTCGACGATCTCAAACGCCGCGGCGTGCGCGCGAAATACATCTATACCATCCCGACCGTGCAAAATCCGACCGGCACGATTTTGAGCGAAGCGCGGCGTCTCGACATGCTGCGGCTCGCGGCGGAATATGGCGTGCCGATTTTCGAAGACGATTGCTACGCCGATCTGATCTGGGACGGCAAGCGGCCACCGGCGCTGCATGCTCTCAGCAAGCAAGGCGGCGTCATCCATATCGGCTCGTTTTCCAAATCGATCGCGCCGGCATTGCGTGTCGGCTATATCGTCGCCGATTGGCCGCTTATCGCGCGCATGCTGGCGATCAAGACCGATGCCGGCTCCGGCGCGGTGGAGCAGATGGTGCTCGGCGAATTCTGCCCCGCTTACTTCGACGACCACGTGCCGCAACTGACCCGCGGCCTGCGGTTAAAGCTCGAGACCCTGATGGACGCGCTCAACGAGCAATTCGGCACCGCGGCCGAATTCGAGGAGCCGAAGGGCGGTATCTTCCTATGGGTCAAGCTGCCCGACGAAGTCGATACGCTAAAACTCTACCAGCCGGCGCTCGCCGCCGGCGTCGCCATCAATCCCGGCCCGGAATGGGCGACCGACAAGCGCTACGGCAAAAGCCGGACGCGGCTGTGCTTCGCGCATCCGTCGCACGAAGATATCCGCGCCGGCATCGCCACGCTCGCCGAAGTCTGCCGCCGCGAATTCGGCGTGCCGAACCGGATTGCCAATGTGGAGAAGGCGCGCGCCTGAACTAAAACCCGCGCAGCACCTGGGCGACGTGCTCGACCTCGGGCGGCGAGGCGAAGCAATGCGCAACGAGCTTGCGCCATTCCTGAAAATCCGCCGAACCGCGAAAATCGACGGTATGGTTCTCGACCGTCTCCCAAGCGACGAATAGACGATAACGCTCCGGCTTTTCGACCGAGCGCCGCAGCTCCATGGCGCGGCAGCCCTTGGCGCGCTTGAACAGCGGCGCCGCGCTTTTCACGCCGGCTTCGAATTCGGCTTCCAAGCCGGGCTTGACTTCGATTTGCGCGATTTCGGTGATCATGGCTGCTCCCTGCATTGAGGGCGGCAACCTAACACGCGAGGCACTTACGCTAAAGGCGCGCCGAGGATGCGGAACAGAACCGGACCGGCGATGAGGAAGGCTAGTAGCGCGCTACGCAAGCGCGGCGATTCGATCGCGCTCGACAAGGACAGACAGGCGAGCGGTACGATTGCGATCAGCGGCAGGTAATAGCGCGGATAGGCGTCCATCAGCCATCCGGTCGCGGCGTAGCGGCCGTAACTGTAGGTGACATGGACGGCGAAAGTTGCGGCAATCGCAATGGTGCCGGCTGTCACCACGACGTCGAGCGGTGTTTCGTCATTGCGCAATAAGCGACGCAGCGACAGCGCCGCGCCGCTAAGCGCACAGCCCAGCGCCGTCGCCGGAACAACGAGCATCGCGTAATTGAACCCGCTGCGCGCGCCGAGCGCCGGCATCCAATCGGCGACGAAGGCGCCGATGAAATAAATCAGATAGCCGGGAAACGATTTTCGCGGCAGGTCGGTCCAGCCGGCGGCGCGCGCCCCGTCCGCGATCAGCGCGATCTGCGCCGGCGTTTGCGGCGTCGGGCTGCCGTATTGCCAGATGAAGATCAGGTATGGCAGCGCAGCGATCGCAATTGCGAAGCCGGCCGCGAATACCCAGGTCCATGCCACTTGCCGCCGCCACAACAAATAAACCATCGCGCACTCGACGAAGCCTGCGCTCAACAAAAGTGCGGTGAGTTTCGCCCAACCGGCCGCAACGACACCGAGGAGCGCAAGCACGAGCCACATATTTCGGCCGGTGGCGACGCGCTGCCAGACGCCGAGCAGCGCGACGGCGCCGCCGAGGAAAGCGAGATTGTCGTTGTTGACGGCGCCCGCGATCGGCATCAGCACCGGAATGCAGGCGAGCGGCACCGCATAGGCATAGAATTCCTGGCGCGTCAGCCGCGCCGCGAGGCCAAGACCGAGCAAACCCGCAAAACCCGCGGCGGCGATCGCGACATCGATCAGGCGATCGACGATCAGGGCCTGCGGATGGCCTTGGAGCTTTGGACCGAGCGCGGCAACCAGCGCGTAGAAAGCCGGCGGGTGGTTGAGATAATTGGCCGCGCCGGTGAACTCAAAATTTTGCGGATCGATTAGCCGCAGGCGTTCCAGCGACGGCCAGGTCTCTCCCGTCGCTTGCAGCTCCGCGACATAGGAGACGTGGGCGAGTTCGTCGAAACCTTGGGCAATATCCTTGCGGACCGCGCTCACCACGGCGGCAAGAACGAACAGCACGACAATAACGGCGGCGACGAAGGAGTTCGCAGCCGCTGGGGCCGCCAAGCCGCGAATTGGTGCGGCTTTCGGCGCGTATGTTCCGGTGCTCGCCACGAGGGACAGCAATGCACCCGGAGGGGTTAAATATTCGCTAGGTAATGGGCTATGGTGCCGGCCTTCTCCGCCCCACCCTTGTGCAAAGGCGCATCATGATCGACGTACTTTATTGGACCACGCCGAACGGCCACAAAATCACGATTTTTCTCGAGGAAGCCGGTCTCCAATACAAAATCACGCCCGTCAATATCGGCAAAGGCGAACAGTTCAAACCCGACTTTCTCAAGGCCTCGCCGAACAATCGCATCCCCGCCATCATCGATCACAAACCGGCCGACGGCGGCAAGCCGCTCTCGGTGTTCGAGTCCGGCGCCATTTTGCTCTATCTCGCCGACAAGACCGGAAAATTCATCCCGAAGGATTTGCGCGGCCGCACCGCCGCGCTGGAATGGCTGTTCTGGCAGATGGGCGGTCTCGGCCCGATGTCGGGCCAGAACAATCACTTCAGCAATTACGCGACCGACAAAATTCAATATGCGATGGATCGCTATCGCAACGAGGTCAATCGGCTCTATGGCGTGATGGATCGGCGGCTCGCCGAGCACGATTATCTCGCCGGCGAATATTCGATCGCCGACATGGCCTGCTATCCCTGGGTGGTGCCGTGGGAGCGGCAGGGCCAGAAGATCTCCGACTTCCCGCATCTGCAGCGCTGGTTCGAGGCGATCAAGGCGCGGCCCGCGGTGGTCAAAGCCTACGAATGGACGCCGAAGATCAATCCCGGCCAGGGCGGCATCCGCACCGCCGAAGAGCGCGCGATCTTGTTTGGTCAGACCGCGCAGTCTGTCGCCGCGGCGGCGGGGAAGAAGTGATGCTGTAGGGTGGGTAGAGCGAAGCGAAACCCACCGTTAGGCCGCTGGTGGGTTACGCCGCCTGGCGGCGAACCCACCTTGCATCTATTAATCCTGCCGCACGATGACCTTGGTGCCGACTTGCACCCGGTCGTAGAGATCCATCACGTCGTCGTTGACGAGGCGGAAGCATCCGGATGACACGGCTTGTCCGATCGTCTCCGGCGCGTTGGTGCCGTGGATGCGGTACACGGTATTGCCGAGATACATGGCGCGGGCGCCGAGCGGATTGCCGGGACCGCCGGCCATGAAGCGCGGCAGATAGGGCTGACGTTCGATCATCTCAGCCGGCGGATGCCAATCCGGCCACTCGGCCTTGCGGCTGATCTGCAACAGGCCCTGCCAGGTGAAGCCGTCGCGGCCGACGCCGATGCCGTAGCGCAGCGCGTGCGTCTCATCCTGGATCAAATAGAGGTGACGCTCCAGGGTGTCGATGATGATGGTGCCGCGTGGCTGCTGCGAACGGTAGAACACCATCTGCTTCTGGAAGTCTTCCGGCAGACTAGCATCCGAATTGCCATGGTCGACACCGGGGTCGACGTCCGGCGCCGTCACCGGATATTGAAACATCGGCGGCTGCACGGGCTGGGCCGGCAGTTGGCCCGGAACCAGCCAAAGCATCGCCGCGCCGATCCACGCCAGCGCGTTACGGAAGCCCAACCTTCGTCCCACCCTCATCATGACCGCATTCTCTCCTCGACGCCCCGGCCGTTCAATCCCGTGCGGGAGCGGTGCTATTGCGCCATGCCCCCGAGATAACCGGCAATTTTCCAGCCCCCGCCATCCTTACTATAGCACATCTGATCGCCGCCGAGCGGTGACAGCGCCTGGGCATCGACAAAGCCGGATTTTCCGTCCGGCAGCGCGACATGCAGCAACATCGGCTGATTGGCATCGCCCTGCTGGCCGCTGTCGGGCAGGACGCGCACCAGATTCATGCCGAGCTTTTCCACGACTGGCGCATTGGTTTGGCCCGTGGCGTGAACTTCGGCGTCGGCTTTGAGCGGATAGCCCCATTCCGACGGGTCGGTCTGGGTGGCTTTGCCGAGCGCCTCGAACGCCTTCGGATCGATGTCGGGATCGGCCGGGCCGCAGAACACGCCCTTCTGGTCGGAGGATTCGGCGGCGGTCGGCTCGTTGGCGAAGCCCACAAGAACGTCCCAACCCGGCGCCTCCGGCGCATCGAGCCCGACAGCCTTGGCGAGATTATCGATGCCGGATTTTTTCGGGTCGGCCAGATCCTTGTCCTGCACCCAGAAGAATTTCTGCGCCACGACGAGCTTGCTCAGCGCCGCCCGGTCCTTGTGCGCCGCAGCGTCAGCAAGCTGTTTACGGAAGGCGACAAAACTCGGATCGTTGAGTGGCGCGGGCGGCGTGACCGCAACCGGCTGATAAGGCTTGATCGGGGCGGGCGGCGGCGGGCGCAGATTCGGCAATTGCGGCTGGCCCTGTTGGGCGAAGCCCTGGCCGGCAAAACCCACGAGCGCGGCAAGCGTTGCGGCAACGGCAATGGCGCGTCGGCTCATTGAGCAGTCTCCCGGTTCGCAATCGGCGCAATGCCGGATTCGATAGGGGTGAATTGCGACGGTGGTGCGGCAGCGCGCCGCACCTTCAGGGCGCCATGGGAAGCCGCCCGATCCGGGCCGAGACCGGGTTGTCAGCGCCGCAGCGGAACGGCAAAACGCCTAGCTCGTTGGCGGAGGCGATACCCATGGCCTCGCCGCTTTCATTGCCTCGATCAATTAGCCAAAGCAGGTCCCTCATGCCAGCGCTCCTGATTTCGCCCTACGTCCTCCCCATCGTGCTCCTGATCGGCTCGAACGTGTTCATGACGACGGCCTGGTATTGGCATTTGCGCTACAAGGAAGTGCCGATCTGGCAGGTCATCCTCATCAGCTGGGGGCTCGCTTTCTTCGAATACTGCCTGGCGGTGCCCGCGAACCGCTACGGCAGCGCCGCCTATTCGGCGGCCCAGCTCAAGACCATCCAGGAAGTGATCACGCTGTCGGTATTCGGCGTTTTCTCGGTGGTCTATCTGCAGCAGGCGGTCACCTGGAATCAGGGCATTGGGTTTGCCCTGATCGCGGCCGGCGCCTTCTTTGTGTTTCGCGCGCCGTTGTGATGCCGGCCACCCCAATGCGCCGGTCGCTGGTTGCGCTCGGTGCTCTGAATTTCTTCATGGCCGATGTGGCGGGCGGGCTGGGGCCGTTTCTCGGCGTGTTCCTGCAAAGCCGGCATTGGCCGCCGGCCGAGATCGGCGTGGTGATGACCATCGGCGGAATTTCCGGGATGGCGGTCACGATGCCGCTCGGCGCGCTGGTGGATCGCACGCATGCCAAGCGGGCGATCGTCGTCGCTGCCGCTCTCGTTGTGACCGCAGCCTCGATCGGGATTTTGCTGCGGCCCGACTTCGGGACCGTCAGCATTGCCCAGGTCGCGGTCGGCATCAGCGGCGCGGCGGTGGGACCGGCAATTGCCGCCATCACGCTGGGGCTTGTCCGTCAGCACGGCTTTGCGCATCAGCTCGGCCGTAACGAGGCCTGCAATCATTCCGGCAATGTGGTCGCGGCTGGTTTCGCCGGGATCGCCGGATTCGTCTTCGGCCTCGGCGCAGTCTTTGCCGTGCTCTCGATCATGGCGGCGTTTTCCGTCGTGGCGGCGCTGCGTATCGATCCCCGCGAAATCGATCACCGCGCCGCGCGGGGCGTGGCGGAGCACGATGGCGACGGCGTTGCGGGCTTTGCCGTACTGATCCATTCGGCGCCACTCACCGTGCTCGGCGTAACGCTGACACTGTTTCATCTGGGTAATGCCGCGATGCTGCCGCTCCTCGGCCAGGCCGGCGTCGCCTCGGACGGCGCTAATCCGAGTGCCTTTACGGGCGCCACGATCGTCATCGCGCAGTTGACGATGGTGCCGGTCGCGCTTTTCGCCGCGCGGCTCGCCGAGCTGCGGGGCTATTGGATGGTTTTCCTGGTGGCGCTGATCGCATTGCCGGTGCGCGGAGTTACCGCGGCACTGGCGACAGGCCCCTCGGGATTATGGCCGGTGCAAATGCTCGACGGCGTCAGCGCCGGTGTTCTCGGCGTGGCGGTGCCCGGACTCGTGGCGCGCATTCTTGCAGGAACCGGACGGGTCAATGCCGGTCTCGGCGCAGTGATGACGCTGCAAGGGGTGGGGGCAGCCCTCAGCCCGACCGTCGGTGGCATTGTCGCCGAGCGGTTCGGTTATGCGGCGGCTTTTCTCACACTTGGCGCAATTGCGGTCGTCGCGCTCGGATTATGGCTTGTGGCTCGGCCCGTTATGGCAGGGCCCTGCGCCAACCGCGCTGAGGACGCCGAACAAAAGCTCGCGACTTAGTGCGGCCGGTTGGGCTCGCGTTCGCTATAAACTACTCCGCCGCTTCCATGTCGTCTGCGTCGATAAAGCCGCCGGCCTGGCGGTGCCACAGCGCGGCGTAGTGGCCGCCATGCGCCAACAGCTCGCGATGCGTGCCCTGTTCGACGACGCGGCCATGCTCGAGCACCACCAGACGATCCATCTGGGCGATGGTGGACAGCCGATGCGCGATGGCGATTACGGTCTTGCCCTGCATCAGCGTGCCCAGGCTCGACTGGATGGCCGCTTCGACCTCGCTGTCGAGCGCGGAGGTCGCTTCGTCGAACACCAGGATCGGCGCGTTCTTGACGATGACGCGGGCGATGGCGACCCGCTGGCGCTGGCCGCCGGACAGCTTAACGCCGCGCTCGCCCACATGGGCGTCGTAGCCGCGCCGGCCCTGCCAATCTTCGAGATCGAGAATGAAGTCGTGGGCATGCGCGAGCTTGGCCGCCCGTTCGATCTCCTCGTTGCTGGCGGCCGGCCGACCGTAGCGGATATTGGCGCGGATCGAACGGTGCAAGAGCGATGTATCCTGCGTCACCACCGAAATCTGCGTACGCAGCGATTCCTGGGTCAGACCGGCGATGTTCTGGCCGTCGATCATGATCGCGCCGTCTTCGAGATCGAAGAAGCGCAGCAACAGATTCACCACGGTCGACTTGCCGGCCCCGGAGCGGCCGACGAGGCCGATCTTCTCGCCGGGGTGAATGGTCAGATTGAAATTCTGCAGCACGCCGATCTCGCGGCCGTAGCCGAAGCTGACATCCTTGAAATCGATGCGGCCGTTGCGCACGGTGAGCGGCTTGGCGCCGGCGGGATCGGGCAATTGCAAGGGCTGCGCGATGGTCAGCATGCCCTCCTGCACCACGCCGATATCCTCGAAGATTTCGGTGATGTGGCTTGCGATCTGGCGCGACATGTTGGTGAGTTGCAGCGTGAGCGGCAGCACCATGGCGATGGCGCCGACCTCGAGCGCGCCGTAGCGCCACAGCAGTAGCGCGAGCCCGCCGGATCCGGCGATCAAGAGCGCATTGAGCACGTCGAGTAGCGAGCCGAATACCGTGAGCAGTCGCTGTGACGCGATAAACAGCTCGACATGGCGATCGACCGCGTCGCGCACATATTGGTCTTCCTCACGGGCGCGGGCGAACAGCTTTACGGTGAGGATGTTGGTGTAGCTGTCGACCACACGCCCGGTGAGTTCCGAGCGCGCAAGCGAGCTAAGCTTCGAGCGCTCGCGCATGCGCGGCACGAAATAAAGCAACAAGCCCGCATAACCGGCGAACCACAACAGGAGCGGTACCGCCAGCCAGCGTTCGGCCGAGGCGGACAGCGCTATCGCGGACGCGCCGTAGACGATGATGTACCAGACTGTCGTGATGGTCGCGGTCAGCGTCGAGCGCAAGGACGGCGCGGTCTGCATCACGCGATTGGAAATGCGGCCGGCGAAATCGTTCTGAAAGAACGCCCAGCTTTGGCGCACCACATGCCAATGCGACTGCCAGCGGATCAGGCCGGTGAACGGCGCGGCGATGGCCTGGTTGGTGATGAGATAGCGCGTCAGCGTCGCCATGGGCCGTACGATCACGACGACGATCGCCATGCCGAGGAGCCACGGCCAACCGGTGGCGAGCAGACGCTCGGGCGGTGTCTTGGTCACCAGCGTGACGACGCGGCCCATGAACCATGGCACCGCGCTGTCGCCGAGCGCCACGAACAATTCGGCGACGAAGAGAGCGGCGAACAGCCATTTCGCCTGGCGGGCGAAATGCCACAGGAAAGCGAGCAAGCCCGGCGGCGGCTCGGGGTGCTCGGGCGGCGCCGTCGGCGTTAGCAGTTTTTCAAAAAGGCTAAACATTTTCCGATGGTTACCTACATGGCGTCAATTGCCGCGCCGATCAAGCCAAACGCCCGATTCGGTCCTGTCGGGACAGCAATCCTGACCTTTTAGCGCAATTGCGCCCGTGTCATCGTTGTCGAGGGCATGATCCCGAAAAAGCCTGCCCTCGGACTTGGTCCGAGGGTGGACACCGGTCTTCGGAAAAGTTCATGCCCCAACAAAGTGCCGAATAGGCACGGGGAAACACCTTGGGGAACGCCATGAGGCAAACACGCTTCTTGGGCGCGCTCGTCGCGCTGTTGCTAGGCGCCGTTCCGGCGCTGGCCGAGACCTATCCGTCGCATCCGATCACCATGATGGTGGGCTTTCCGCCCGGCGGGCCCACCGATGCGCTTGCCCGGCTCCTCGCCGATGGGATGAAAAATACGCTCGGCCAGCCGGTTGTGGTCGAGACCGTCAGCGGCGCTGCCGGCACCATCGCGACGGGGCGCGTCGTTCATGCGGATCCGGACGGTTACACCATCGGCATCGGCAATTGGTCGAGCCACGTCGGGTCGCCCGCCATCTATCCGCTCGATTACGATGTGCTCAAAGACCTGCAGCCGATCTCGCTGGTGGCGTCCTCGCCGCTCTTGATCCTCGGCAAAGAGGCGATACCGCCGAAGACCGCGGCCGAACTCCTCGCCTGGTTGAAGTCGAAGCCGGAGCCGACGACCTTCGGCACGGTCGGCCCCGGCAGCGCCGCCCATCTATGCGGCATCTTCTTCCAGCAAAAGACCGGCGCGCGTCTGCAATACGTGCCGTATCGGGGCGCCGGTCCGGCGATCCAAGATCTGATCGGCGGCCAGATCGATCTGGCTTGCCTCGAATCGTCGGCAAGTCTCGCCAATGTGCAGGCCGGCAAGATGAAAGCCTTCGCGGTGATGAGCGAGCAACGTTGGTCGAAACTGCCCGACACGCCGACGATGATTGAATCTGGCGTTCCGGGGCTGAGCATTACGTTCTGGCACGGGCTGTGGACGACCAAGGGGACGCCGAAACCCGTCGTCGACCGGCTCGATGCGGCGGTCCAGGCCACTCTCGCCGATCCGGCCATCCGGCAACGGCTCGAAGCGCTCGGCCAAGTGATCTTTCCGCCCGCGCAGCAAAATCCGGCGGCGCTTGCGGCCTATCACAAGGCCGAACTCGACAAATGGTGGCCGATCATCAAGGCGGCCGACATCAAGACGCAATAACGGCCGCTTATTTCCTCAAACTTATTGGAGCCGGACCGGATCTTGTCCGAGTCCGGCTCCACGCGTCGCACGCACCGATCGCACGCAAAACCGGTCAATGAATTTTCCCTGCCGTTATCGTGCCGAGAAACGACGTCACGGATAGCGGCACGGCCTGGCAGGGACTGGCGGCGTGAAACGTCTGCGCGCGCGCCATGCCGATCGACACCGCGGTCGCGGCGATCATCAGCGACACCGCGAGCGCCAGCGTCGCGAATAATTCGACGCCGAGCCGGCGTCGCTTGGCAAAACTTTTCTCGGTGATCGGGGTAGCGAAACCGACCTGCCCGCTCAGGTCATTGATGGCCGTCATTGTCGTCGCATCTTTCTCGAATCGAATCGGTTTGGCGTTGTCGAAGGATCGCGCCTGATGCCGGCGCCGGTTCGGCCGGACTTTGTCGAAGTCGTTGACGAACAAAGGCAATTTCGTGGTTTTGGTTAACAATGGGTTAACGCCAAGCGCCCCGGAGCTGATAAATTGCCGCTGTGGCTTTGCCGCAACGCGGGTGCGAGGCGGTAGCGGCGCTCAGATCGCGGCGTACGCGGCTTCGGGGCGAAACTCCATCGCCACATGGCCGGGCTCATTGACGATGCGTTCGAGCCAGGCGCGGATCGCCGGAAATGCCGTGAGGTCGTAATCGCATTGATGCGCTACATGCGTATAGGCGTAGAGCGCGATGTCGGCGATGGTATAGCCGGTGTCGACAAAGAAATCGTTCAGGACCAAGTGTTTCTCCATCACGCCGAGCGCGCGATAGCCTTCTTCCATCCAGTCCTCGAGCGCGTGCTGCTGCAAGTCGCGGCCGCCTTTGACCAGCGCGAGCCAGAAATAAGCGGCGCCGATATTCGGCTCGAGACTGTGCTGCTCGAAGAACATCCACTGCAAAGCTTCGGCGCGGCCGATGCGGTCCTCGGGCGCGAGCGGCGTGCCGCCCGCGATGTACCACAGGATGGCGTTCGATTCGGCGAGATAGCGGCCGGGCGCGACTTCGAGCAGCGGCACCTGGCCGTTCGGATTCTTGGTGAGGAATTCGGGTGTGTGGCTTTCGCCTTTGAGGATGTCGATTTCGACCAACCGATAGGGAATGCCGAGCTGCGCCAAGGCAAGCCGCGCCTTGTAGCTATTGCCGGACCGCTGCATCGAATAGAGCGTGTACATCGCGCACCCGAAATTGCCGCTGACACAATCACCCGCGCCACTAGCCCGCGAGTGTTGCGATGATACGACCGCACCGAGGCGATGTCGTGGCAAGCGCGATGGCCATCAAATCCGGCGAGTTTAATCGACGCTATTGGGGGCCCGCCGGTATCCCGCGCGCGTCCGCTGCTATTGCCGGAAGTTTCGGCGAAAACGCCGCGCGGCAAGCGCGGCCGAGTCCGGCGTTGCGCAATATCAGCACGAATACAGCGAGCATGGCGGGAACGCCGAGCGGGATTAGACTCATTTGAGCGACGCTGCGCGCGACGAGCGGCACGAGCCATAGCGCGGCCAGCATGGTTTTTTCCCAAGCGGCGAAACCGCGCATAAAACCGTCTACGGCGAGGAAGGCGATCGCGGGCGCCAACACCATCATGTCGTAATCGAAGCTGTAGGGGGTCGCCAGGATGGTGCCGATGCAAAGCGCGGCCGCCTTGAGCGGATAGGACGCCGAACGGCGCCACAGCCAGCCAAGCGCAGCGCCGATCGAGCTCAGCGCGATCCCCTGCAGCGCGTAAGCGAGCGGAATCGGGGCGCCCCACATGCGCGCCCAGGCGAAGATGCTTTGGATTTTATACCAGCCGGTATTGCCCTGTTCGAGCACGACCGTGCGGGTGAAATGGGTCGAGGCCACAAAGGCCTGCCAGACCGAGGGACCGAAGGTCAGCGTCGTTGCTATCGTCAATAGGACGACGGTGACTGCTGCGGCCGCAAAGCTGCGCCAGCGGCCGCTCACCGCGAGCACAATGGGGAGGAAGATGCCGTATTGCGGCTTGTAGGCAAGGAGCCCAAGCAGGATGCCGGCGGCGAGCGGGCGACGGTCGAGCAAAATCAGCGCGCCACCCAACAGCGCCGCAGTGAGAAAGCCGTTCTGGCCGTGCCCGATATTGATCAGCACCGAAGGGTAGGCGAGCGCGAGGAGGAGCCAGAGCGACCGGGCGGGGGGCGCATTTTGCGCGCCCCGGAATGACCAAAAAACAATCCCTCGGACCACCAGCAAATAAAGCCCGAGCGTCACCGTCTGCCACACCGCGAGCGCAAGGCCGTACGGCATCCAGGCCAGCGGCGCGGCGACGAACAGAAAGAACGGCGGATAGTGCCAGCCGTAAAACTGGGTGCCGTCGCCGAAGATCGTCTTCTCGCGGGCGAATTGCTGCTCCGGATCGAACGCCGCATCGGCATTGTGGTCATTGACGTAAGTGCCGGCCGCGTAAACGTTCGAGAAGTCGGTACCGAGCGGCCGGCCCTGGCGGTCGACATAGCCGTGCGAACTGAGGATCAGGAACAGAAAGCCGGCCACAGACGCCAGCAACAGCGCGACGGCGACGAACCGGATGCGCTCGCGCGTCAGCCAATCGCCGCTGCGCAAACTGTCGCGTATCCGGTACATGGCGGTTCCCGATCCGGGGGGGTACCGCATTAGGCCAGCCCTGCCTTAATGGAGTGTTGCGCAGGAAACGCGGCGCGCTCGAAATGCCGCAGATGTGAGGGAAAATTGAGGTTTTTGCGCTTGCTTGGACGCGAGGTCGGCTATACCAAGCACGCGCTTAAATTGGAGACTCACAATGGCCTTCATCGCGGACCAGATCATGCGCATCAAGCCGTCGGCAACCATCGCCGTCACGGATAAAGCGCGTGCGCTCAAAGCGGCTGGCCGCGACGTCATCGGTCTCGGCGCCGGCGAACCGGATTTCGATACGCCGGACAACATCAAGCTCGCGGCGATTCGCGCGATCAGCGAAGGCAAGACGTCTAAATATACCGCCGTCGACGGCATGGCGGAGCTGAAGGCCGCGGTCGCGCGCAAGTTCAAGCGCGAGAACCAGCTCGACTACAAGCCGTCGCAGATCATCGTCGGCACCGGCGGCAAGCAGGTGCTGTACAATGCGCTGATCGCCACCATCAATCCGGGCGACGAGGTGATCATCCCGGCGCCCTATTGGGTGAGCTATCCGGACATGGTGCTGCTCGCCGGCGGCACGCCGGTCGAGGTCGTCACCACCATGGAATCCGGCTTCAAGATGAAGCCGGAGCAATTGGAAAAGGCGATCACGCCGAAGACCAAATGGATCATCTTCAACTCGCCGTCGAACCCGACCGGCGCCGCCTATACCAAGGCCGAGCTGAAAGCGGTGACCGATGTGCTGGTGCGGCATCCGCAGGTCCATGTCATGGCCGACGATATGTATGAGCACCTAGTCTACGACGACTTCGTGTTCTACTCGCCGGCACAACTCGAACCGCGGCTCTACGAGCGCACGCTGACGGTCAATGGCTGCTCGAAGGCCTATTGCATGACCGGCTGGCGCATCGGCTATGCGGGCGGGCCCGAGCAATTGATCAAGACCATGGCGATGATCCAGTCGCAGTCGACGTCGAATCCGACCGCGGTGGCGCAATATGCCGCCATCGAGGCGCTCGACGGGCCGCAGGATTTCATCCCGAAGCACAACAAGATCTTCAAGGAGCGGCGCGATCTCTGCGTGTCGATGCTGAACCAGGCCAACGGCATCCAGTGCCCGAAGCCGGAAGGCGCGTTCTATGTCTATCCGTCCTGCGCCGGCACCATGGGCAAGACGGCGCCGACCGGAAAGAAGCTCGCGACCGACGAAGATTTCGTCACCGAACTGCTGGAAGCCGAAGGCGTCGCCGTGGTGCAGGGCACGCCCTTCGGCGTCGGGCCGGCGTTCCGCATCTCCTATGCGACCGCGACCTCGGCGCTCGAAGAAGCCTGCACCCGTATCCAGCGCTTCTGCGGCAATCTGCAGTAGCCGGATCGCGCCAGCCGAATACGAAAGCGGCCGCCTTGGGGGCGGCCGCTTTTTTATTTTGTCGCTGGGAGGCTGTCACCCCGTCGGCGGTGCGATTTCGTCGAGGCTTTTCTGCTTCGCCTCGGGGCCGAGTTGCGTCACCGACACCGCGGCGATGAACAGGAAGGTCGCGAGACAGCCGAACACGGTGGTCAGGCCCCAGCCGTTCTGGACCCACAAGATCATCGGCATGATGAAAGCGGTCGCCAGCCGGCCGACGCCCGCGGCCCAGCCGAAGCCCGACGCGCGCGCATTGGTGGGGAACACCTCAGACGCGAAGATCTGCATCGAATTGCCGGCGACCTGGACGAAGAAGATCATGATGAAGCCCGCCACCATCAGTTGGGTGGCGGTTACGGCATTGGCGAACACGATCGCCATGGCGCCTGCGCCGATGAAGGCGCAGACCGAAGTGATCTTGCGGCCGAATTTGTCGAGCGCGTACATCATGAAAAGGCTCGCGCACGGCACGGCGAAGTTCATCGCCAGCGTATATTGCAGCGACTTGGTGATCGAGAAGCCCTTGCCGTTCATGATATTCGGAAGCCAAGCGCCGAGCCCGATCGCGATGCCGAAGAACGCCGAGAAGCAGATCATGCCGGCGATCACCCGGGTCGGGAATTTTGCGAACACCACCGCGAACGGATCGCTCTTGGTGTTGCTCGCCGCATCGGTCGACAGCGGCTGCGTCGGCGCCGCAATGCCGAGCTTGCCGAGCACCGCCAGCGCTTCCTGGCCGCGGCCATGGGTGGCGAGGTAACGCGGCGATTCCGGCAGCGAGTAGCGCAGCACCCAGACCACCAGCGCGCCGGCGCCGATCACGAGCCAAACACCGCGCCACGCCCATTCGGGTGCCGAGACGAGATTGCCGGCGAGAAGCACAAGCGCTGTTCCGATCGGCCATACGCAGGCGCCGCCGATGAAATGCACGATCGCGAGAATCCGGCCGCGGATGCGCTTCGGCGCATACTCGCCCGCATAGGCGAAGGCCAATGGCTGCTCGGCGCCCAATCCGATCCCGGCGATGAAGCGACACACGATCAACAGCGTGACGCTCGGCGCGAAGGCCCCCAGGATGGTGAAAACGCCGAACAACAAGAGATTGAACTGGTAGATGAAGCGGCGGCCGAAGCGGTCGGAGAATTCGCCCTGGCCTGCGGTACCGATGAACAGGCCGAAAATGGTGGCGCTGCCGATGGCCGCGACTTCGGCGCCGGTCGCGAATTTGGACGCAAGAATGAGCGGCACCATCGAGCCGAAGACGGTGAAATCGATGACGTCGAAGAAATATCCGGCCGCGATGAGGGCTACGACGCGACGATGGAGCGGCGATATTTTCGCATCGTCCAGAGCGGCGTTGACGAAACCTTCGATTGTCTGCGCGGCCTGGGCCGCGCGGCCTGGGCTCGCAACTTGCGCCGTGGTTACAGCCACCATTTGATCCTCCCCGATTGCTTTCACCCAGCCGCTTGAGCGGCTCTTTTGAGGCCGCACTTTGGAAGGGCGGGCTCCCACTGTCAATGTGGGTGCGACTTTGTGGAGACCGGACTTGGCGCGGCCGTACACCGCTATTCGTGCGCCCCGGTGACGAGGCTAGCGGCCCTCGAATTGCAGGATATAGAGCCCGGCATTGGAATCGGTGACATACATGACGCCTTGCGCATCGACGAAACAGTCGCAGGACTGGATCACTTGCGGCCGGTTCGGACGCGGATCGAACATGCGCGCCGGATCGGGCGGCACGAAGTAGCCGGCCTCTTCCGGCCGGAACGGGTTCTTGAGGTCGTAAACGCGGACGCCGGCATTGTGGAGCGTCGCGAAGATGTAGCGCGAACTGACGAAAGCGCCGGGACGGTTCTCCCATAAATTATGCGGGCCGAAATTGCCGCCCTTCTTGCAATAGTCGGCCTCGTCCGGCACCGGCATGGTGGCGATGCTGACCGGGTTTTTCGGCTCGCGCACGTCGAAGACCCAGATGTATCGAAGCCCAAGCTTGCAGTCGGCGAAATTCGCTTCGTCGGCAACGACCAGAAGATTGCGGTCCGGCAGCGGCAGCGGCGAATGGGTACCGCCGCCGAACGGCGGATCCCAATTGCGGTGCGAGACGAGCTTCGGCTGCGCCGGCTCGCCGACGTCGACGATGGCCATGCCGCCGTCGCGCCAGGCGCTGTAGGCGAGACTGCCGGCGACCAGCGCATGATGCAGCGCATAGCGCCGGCCTTTCGGCCAAGCCGGCGTCTCGCCGCCGCCGGTCCACATGCCGGGCAGCCAGAATTTGCCGACGACCGCGGGTCTCGTCGGCTCCGCCATATCGACGATCACCAGCATATGGTCGGAGAATTCCGGCAGGTGCACCGAAACATAGGCGTAACGCCCGCCCACATACCAGATGCGGTGCGGCCCCAAGCCGCCGAGCGGCAGAAAGCCGATCTCGCGCGGCGCTTCCGGCTTCGCCAGATCGTAGACGCGAAGCCCCGAGGTGAAGGCCTGCCCCTTCAGCGCGTCGCCAGAGGTGCCGGCAAAATAGGCCTCCTGGCTCACCTGCATGGTCCAAACGCTCGGGCCGTTGACCGCGAGCAGCAGATCGCCGTGCGTTTGCAGATGGTGGGCGCGCGTATTCGGCGCACAGGCCAAAAAATTGACCGGCTTCGGATTTTTGACATCGCGCACATCGATGACGGTGATGCCGTTGGAGAAGCCGTGACCGATATAGGCGAAGCCGCGATTGACCATGACTTGCACGCCATCGCCGCGGCCGCCCTGGTCCGTGTGGCCGACGAATTTGATGTTCCGTGACGCGACGGCATTCATGGTTGTCCTCCCAATGTCGTCTATCGTAGTGGTCACAGTCGGGCGTGTCGCCGGCATGACGGGATAATGTTATACGGCGTGGCGAAGGGAAGAAACGAAAATGGCCAGCGCAGAAACCGGCATCATCGCGGTCGACAAGATCGGCGCGAAGGTGCTGTTCCTCAATCCCAAGACTTATGAGACCGAGGTCGTCATCGACGGCTTTCCCCGCACCGTGCACGAGCTCTTGGTGATGCCGGAAACCGGCCGCGCCTATGTGCCGATCTTCGGCGACGGCATCCACGGCCGCAATCCCAATCCGCAGCATTATCTGTGTGTGTTCGATCTGCACAAGCGCGCGCTGATCGATACCATCGATCTGCGCCCCTATATCGCGCCGCATACGCTGAAACTCGGGCCCGACGGCTTGATCTACATCACCTGCGAGAACTCGGCGGTGGTGGCGGTGATCGATCCGAAGATCAACAAAGTCGTGGGCGCGATCGAATCCGGCTCGACCAATGGCCATCGGTTGATCATCGCGGCGGATGGCAAACGGCTCTACACCGAGAACGAAGAAGACGGCGCCATATCGGTGATCGACCTGCCGGCGCGAAAACTTCTCGGCAAGATCAAGACGCCGCGCCCGCTCGCCGGCATCGCGATTTCGCCCGACGGCGGCACCGTGGTGGCGGTCGACGACGCCGAGCCGACACTATTTTTGATCGATACCGCGGCAGGCTGCGTGCGTGAGGAGATCGTGCTCGAGGACGTGCCCAAACCGGCGCAGATCGCGCGTTATGCGCCGGACAATTCGCTTCTCGGTGTCACCAGCCTGAACAGCGACATTGTGAGCCTGATCGATCCCTCGTTCCGCGAGCAAACCGCCATCAAGGTCGGCAGCCAGCCGATGGACATGGCGTTCCACGGCGACGAATTATTCGTCGCCTG
>Ga0181526_10000039_pt1 | contig 133146 bp, 128 predicted proteins | sample PEATcosm2014_Bin_35_FD_119750 | JGI IMG/M metagenome (GOLD analysis project Ga0181526, IMG submission 119750) | Peatland microbial communities from MTU Mesocosm Facility, Houghton, MI, USA - PEATcosm2014_Bin06_30_metaG | ecosystem: Environmental > Terrestrial > Soil > Wetlands > Peat | place... | reverse complement strand
GCCCAAACCTGTTTCGATTCCCGCCTTTGAGCACGGAGCCATTGCGCGCAGCATCGCCGGGCAGTCGATGGTCTTGCTGAAGAATGACGCCAATCTGTTGCCGCTCGATGGTGCAGCGGTGACAACGATCGCGCTGGTAGGCCCCTACGCCGTGCGTCCGGAGACTGGAGGAGGCGGCAGCTCGCACGTGATCCCGATTTATACCATCACGCCCTACGACGGTCTGCAAGCCGCCGTGAATTCGCGAACCCGCATCGCCATCCTCGACGGCAACGACATCGATGCCGCCGTTGCGGCAGCCAGCCGCGCCCAGGTCGCCATCGTGATGGTCGGCGATCAGGACACCGAGGGGCGCGACCAGAGCCTCGAACTGCCCGCAGCCCAGAACCAACTCATTGCCGCCGTTGCCAAGGCAAATCCAAAAACCATTGTCGTTCTCAAGAGTGGCTCGGCCATTCTGATGCCGTGGCTCAACGACGTTTCGGCGGTGCTGGAAGCCTGGTACCCCGGCGAAGAAGACGGAAATGCCGTCGCCGATGTTCTGGTCGGCAAGGTGAATCCCTCCGGCAAGCTGCCGCTGACATTTCCGCGCAGCGTCAGCGACACGCTGGCCAGCAATCCTGATCAGTATCCCGGAGTCGGTGGCACCGTGCACTACAGCGAGGGCCTGGATGTGGGCTACCGCGCCTACGCCGCTCACTCCACAAAGCCGCTCTTCCCGTTCGGATACGGGCTCTCTTACACGCAGTTCAGTTTCGACGGCCTCAAGGTCAGCCAGCAACCGGGCAGCGCCAACGCCATCGTAAGCTTCCGCGTAACCAACACCGGAAAACACGCCGGGGCCGAAGTAGCGCAGTTGTACCTCGGCTTCCCGCCCATCGCCGAGGGCAATGAGCCGCCGCTCCAGCTCAAAGATTTTCGCAAGATCATGCTGAATCCCGGCGAGTCGAAGCCGGTTGAACTAAAGCTTGAGGCCCGCTCGTTCTCCTACTGGTCGGAAAAGACGCACGCCTGGCAAATCGCTACGGGAACCTTTCAGATCATGGTCGGAGACTCATCGGCAAACACGCCGCTGAAGACGACGCTCACGATTCACTAGGTCTCTGACAGCCTAGAATAGGGGCGTCTGTAGGCAAACTTCTTACGTGCCTTTCGCCGGGTGAATTGCCAGTTGATCAGCCGAATCTCGAAGCGCAGCAGAACGGCAACCTTGCGGCATCGTCCACTCAAGCAGTTCGGGCTTGGCGCTCCGGTGATGGGTTGGCTTCTGGTGGGCAAAGAGGCCGAGTCGAGCAGACGGACGAACCGCCAGAACCTGGTAAGTGGGGCGATCAGGGCGACGGGACTTATATCAATCCGGTGATGCCGGGCGACGTCAGCGACCTGGACGCGATCCGGGTGGGAGGCGACTACTATGCCATCTCGTCCACCATGCATTACTCGCCCGGAGTGTCATCCTACACTCTAAAGATCTGGTGAATTGGACTGTCCTCGGTCACGTCGTGCAGGATTTCACAGTTCTCGACCCGGAGTTGGACTAGGACAGGATGGGCCGGCAGGGGCGTGGCGTCTGGGCGTGGGAACTGCGCTTCCATGACGGAGAGTTCTGGGTTTATTTCGGGACGCCTGACCAGGGATATTTGTATCTACTGCAGAAGATCCCGCAGGGGTCTGGAGTCGACCGAAGCTCGTGCTGAATGCGGCCGGATGAGACGATCCGTGCCGATTCTGGGATGATGACAGAGAGGGATACCTGGACGCGACACACTTTGCGCCGGAAGGCTCTCCAGGTACGAAATACAATATCCATCTGTTCACATTGAACACCGAAGGCGACGGGCTCAACGCTGGCTTCGACCGTATCATTCATCAGTCGCGGGGGTAGCGAAGCGAACAACCTCTACAAAATCAACGGCAGGTTGGCTTGGGATAAACCGCTTATGTTGCAAACGTCTGACGAATTTTGTCGAGAAAGGCGATGATCTTCGCCTGCGGATCCCCTGAGTCCAGCGCCTCAAACGGAAGGTACCCGCGGTAGCCGGAGCGGTCGATAATAGCCTTGATCTTTCTCAGGTCGGTGGGTTCACTTTTTCCGTTGCGACCCACCTCCTCCTTGATCTGCCACGACACGGCATAAGAAACGAGCTTCTGGATCTCGGCATAGGGGTCGCCGGAACGGAGACTGCCGATATCGAGGATGCAGGCGAACCAATCGGAGCCGACGGCGTCGATGAGTTGAATGGTCTCCGCAGCAGTCTTGAGAAAGTCGTTGTGCTGCTGGACCGCGACGACCACGCCATGTTCTTTGCCGAATGCTGCGCATTCCTGGAGGTCGGCCGCCATCCACGCGAGCGCCTCCTCGAAAGTGGCGCCAGCGGGACGCGCTGAGCCCGAGAAGACGCGAATGACCGGGGCGCCAAGCTTGCTGGCGACAACAATCCAGTCCTTAATGAGCTGAACGTCCTTATTGCGCGCGGCCGGGTCGGCTACAGAGAAGTCGTTGTGGACGCCGGTGCCGCTGATAGCGACTCCGTTCACAAAGGCAACACGCTTCAGGTTGTAGATGTATCCGTCGGTTGGTGCGTTCGGATAACCGGGGAAGTAATAGCCGGTGGCATCGAGTGCATCCACGCCCTGCTTCGCGCAGAAGTGGACAGTGTCCGCGAGGGTCATGGAGCCATCGCGAAGCTGCTTATTAAACGAGTAGGCGTTGAGACCCAGTTTTAGTTTGACGCCGGCTTCGCGCTCGATGGTCTCCGAATTCGCGAAGGCCGACGCAGGGATGGAAGCCATGGCGGCAAGAGTGGCGGAGCCGGTGAGGAATCTGCGGCGATCGATGGTGAGCATGCTTGACGTGACTTTCGCTGTTTCAGCGTTACCATTAGCAGCTTATCAGGTCAAGGGCAATTCGCCGAGTCATGCCGCCCCTGCTGTGGGCACGGCTGAAATTACCGGCAAGTATGACGGCACTGGCGTCGTGCCTGTCACCCACGACAATCGAGCAATCCTCAACGTCATTGAAGCCGACGTCTATGAAGAACGCAGGTGAACCTCTTAGCAACCGAATATGCGGCAAGTATTTCTCTCCGCACGCAGTCGAGGGAAGTGAGTCAAAGTAGCCGATCCATTCGTCAATAACATCAACATGTCCGTGGCATACTTGCGACCGGATCCCTATATACTCATACCCGAAAGGCACCGATACCGTATGTCGTCTGGAAAAATTACTCGCCGCAGTTTCGTCGGAACCACAACATTCATGGCGCTGGGACTTCCCGTCGTGCTCGGACGCGCTTACCCGGCTCTTGCCGCCCCGTCCGCGGGCGCGCCCTACGCTCCGCCAAAATCCCCGCGTACTACGCTGAACTTCAACTACGGCTGGAGATTCATCAAGGGGGATGTCCCGGGCGCGGAGGTTTCCAGCTTCGACGACTCCAAGTGGGATACGGTGGCAACCCCGCATAGCTTCAACGACGTCGACTCCTTCCGGAACCTCATCTCGCACGGCGGCGGCGACACCGGCACCTACAAAGGCATCTCCTGGTACCGCAAGCACTTCAAGCTTCCCGCCAGTCTAGCCGGGCACAAGGTCTTCATCGAGTTTGAAGGCATGCGCCAGGCTGGGGACATCTATCTGAACGGCAAGGCGGTCGGGCTCTACGAGAATGGAGTCACCGCATACGGGATCGACATCACCGACACATTGCAGTTTGGGCCAAAGGAGAACGTGCTTGCGGTCAAGGTGGACAACTCCACCCGCTACCAGGAACGCGCCTTCTGCATGGCCAACCCCAAGAACGCGGACGGAACGCCCTGCGTCCCGGAGGGATACGAGTGGAACGCGAACGACTTCAACCCCGACCACGGCGGCATCAATCGCCACGTCTGGCTGCATGCCACCGGCAAGATTCACACCACGCTTCCTCTCTACTACGGCCTGGAGAGCCAGGGCACCTACATCTATCCATCGAACTTCGACATCGCCAAGAAAACCGCTGACGTAACCGTGGAAGCCGAAGTGCTTAATGGTTCGGGCGAGCGCGCTACGGTCAGCCTGTCGGTCGCAATCGTAGATCACAACGGACACGTACGCGCCCAGTTTGACGGCGACCCGGTGGACATGGTCGACGGTGAAAAGAGCGTCCATACGGCCACGGGGGGTCTGAAGGATGCTCGCTTCTGGAGCGTCGAAGACCCGTACATGTACGACGTGTACACCATCCTCAAAGTGAATGGGGAGATGGTCGATACCAATCGCCTCGAAACCGGCTTCCGCAAAGCCGAGTTCAAGGGTGGCGCAAGCACCGGCGGCGTCTACGTCAACGACAAGTTCGTCTATCTCAAAGGATTCTCCGAGCGCTCTACCGACGAATGGGCGGCTGTCGGGGCCGGTTATCCCGACTGGATGCACGACTTCACCGCGAAGATGATCCGCGACTGCCATGGCAACTACATGCGCTGGATGCATATCTCGCCCACCAAGACCGATGCCGATTCCTACGCCCGCTTCGGCATTATCCAGGTGTGCCCGGCCGGAGATAAGGAGCGTGATGTCTTCGGACGCCAGTGGGACCAGCGTGTCGAGGTGATGCGCGACTCCATAATCTACTTCCGCAACAATCCGAGCATATTGTTCTGGGAGGCCGGCAACACTGTGGTTACGCCGGAGCAGATGCAGCAGATGGTCGATCTGCGAAAGCAATGGGACCCCTCCGGAGGCCGCGTCATCGGGACCCGCGGCGACTCCAACGACAAGGCCAATACAGCTACGACCCCGATAGCGGAGTACTACGGCGTGATGATGGCGCAGGACACTGGAGTGGAGAACCTGTCCGGACCGACCGCCATCTTCCGCGCCTACTCAGCCGAACGCCGCGACCGCGCCCCGATCATTGAGACCGAAGACTATCGCAACGAAGGCGCCCGCCGCATGTGGGACGACTTCTCGCCGCCATACTACAAGGCGAAGAAAGGCCCGAACGACACATGGAAGCGCGACGGGTTTCTCTACACCTCCGAGAGCTTTGCCCTGGATGGTGTCAAACAGTACTGGGAGTACTGGAAGAACCGCATCTCCAACACCGATCCGGCTCACGCCCGCTGGTCGGGTTACTGCTCCATCTACTTCACCGATGAGGATGCGGACGGACGCCAGGACTCGACCGAAGTCTCTCGGGTCAGCGGCAAGGTGGATGCGATGCGCCTGCCCAAGGAGATCTACTTCGCCTACCGCGTGATCCAGAGCCCGCCCGAGCAACCCGACCTGCATATCCTCGGCCACTGGACCTACCCGGCCACGCAGCCCGATGGGTCGAAGACGGTCAAGACCGTTTACGTCATCGCCAACACGGAGTCGGTGGAGCTGATTGTCAACGGCAAATCCCACGGCGTCAACAGCAAGCCGGATAACGGCTGGGCCTTCGCCTTCCCCGATGTCGAATTCGCCCCCGGCAGCATCAAGGCGATCGGCAAGAATGGCGCCAAGGTGGTTGCCCAGCAGGAGCTGACGACGGCCGGACCCGCGGCAGCGATCAAGCTGACATCAATCGTAGGGCCGAAGGGCTTTCAGGCGGATGGCGAAGACATCAGCCTCATCGACTTCGAGGTGGTCGACGCGAAGGGCCAGCGCTGCCCGACGGACGATGCGCGGGTCGACTTTACCTGCACCGGGCCGGGCATCTGGCGCGGCGGATACAACAGCGGCAAGCTCAACTCGACCAACAATCTGTACCTGAACACGGAACTGGGTATCAACCGCGTCGCGGTGCGCTCGACCCTGACAGCCGGCACGATCACAGTGACCGCAAAACGTGACGGGCTGAAATCCGCGCAGGTGCAGATTACGTCGAAGCCCGTAGTCATAGCTGACGGCATTGCTACCACCCGGCCACAACAATTGCAGGGACCTGCGGAAAGATAGCGACTCCAAACTTTTTTTGTAAAGGGGCATCAAGAGTATTAATCAAGCTTCCTTAAATCCCGAAGTTGTGAAGAGATCGCTCGGATGGTTTCCATAAAAGGTCCCGACAATATCGTCGGCATTTCGGATGGCGGTTGTCTGTTTGACTGAAAAAACTGACCATCCAACTATGTACTTCTAGATTAGAACTCGTTGAAATTCGTGTGATAGGTGGGCGTGGTGTTTTCTGTGATCATGCCGCGGGTCCACTTGCAGTATGCAATAATTGCCCGAGTATGCTCGCAGGCGCGCGATTGCTATCCGCGTAAAGGACCGCCTTCGCAGTTCCGTGGCTCTGACTCCCAGAGTGGCAATCGCGGGAAGCCGTGCTCCCCCGACTTCCTTGCAGTAGCGATAGCACAAGGGGCACGTGCTCGCTAATCAGGAAGCCATACCGTTCAAGTTGCAAAGCAACACGGCTAGCTTATAATCCTCGGCGTATGTCGACACGCGGAATTTCCCTCGCCATCCTGCTGGCTGCTCTGACCGGGTATGCCAGTGCAGCGCTGCCCTCCGACGGCACCCCTTATCTGGATAAGTCAGGCCCGCTTCCCCATCTTATGGTGGACGGAAAGCCGTTCCTTATCCTGGGCGGCGAGCTGCGCAACTCAAGTACCTCCAGCCTGGACTATATGAAGCCGATATGGCCGAGGATGGCTGCCGAACATTTCAACACGCTGCTGGCGGTCGCGACATGGCAGCAGATCGAGCCGCAGGAGGGTAAATTCGACTTCTCCTATGTAGATGCGGCAATCGCGGGTGCGCAGGAGAGTCACCTGCACCTGGTGATCCTGTGGTTCGGAAGCTGGAAGAATGGGACGTCTACCTATCCGCCCGCGTGGGTTAAGGCGGATATGAAGCGGTTTCCGCGGGTACAGGACCAGCAGGGGACGAATCTGGAAACTCTCTCGGCCTTCAGCAACGCGAATCGCGATGCGGATGCGAGGGCATTCGCAGCGTTGATGAAGCACATCAAGGAAGTGGATGGAACGAAGCACACGGTGCTGATGATGCAGGTCGAGAACGAATCGGGCGTACTAGGCCCTGCGCGCGACTGCTCGGCGGAAGCAGAAGTGGTGTGGAAGAGGCCGGTGCCCGACGCGCTGCTTTCGTTCCTGACGAAGAATAAGGAGCACCTGCAGCCGGAGTTTCTGGATGTGTGGGGCAGAACGGGATTCCGCACGAAGGGTACGTGGGGTGAGGTCTTCGGCGATTCGCAACGTGCGCAGGAGATCTTCGAGGCATGGCAGTACTCGCAGTACATCGACGCGGTGGCAGCTGCGGGCAAAGCGGAGTATCCGATCCCGATGTACGTGAACACCTGGATCACGCAATACACCGGCGAGCCCGGCGGTGACCATCCGAGCGGCGGTGCGGTCTCGCGCGTGCTGGATGTGTGGCTGTCAGGGATTTCGCATATCGATGTGCTTGCGCCGGATATTTACCTTCCCGATCTGCGCGGAGTGTTGGCTGCCTACGACCATCTAGGCAATCCGCTGTTCATTCCGGAGACGCGGGGCGGCGAGGCGGGCGGTGCGAACGCGCTGTTTGCCTTCGGCCAGGGGGTCTTCGGTTTTTCGCCGTTTGCCGTCGATCAAAGTGTCGACAATGGGCCGTTGAGCGCTTCTTACGCCGTTTTGAATCAGCTCACGCCGCTGTTGACCAGCATCGACAAGTCAAAGATGACCAGCGTGGTGCGACAGGCGGGAGACAGCAAGGCCGCGGTGGAACTTGGAGGATATCTGCTGCGCATTCAGTATCAGCAGGGACAAGGCCCGCAGGCTGCGCTGTCAGGTCCCACGCTGGCACAGTCGACTGTGCCTCCAGGCGCAGCATTGATTCTCAATACGGGCCCGGATGAGTTCATTGTTGCGGCCGAAGGGCTCACGCTGTCCTTTGCGCCCAACTCCAGCGGGCCGCGGCAGGCAGACATCCTGAGCGTCGAGGAGGGGACATTCCACGACGGGGTCTGGGTACCGGGCCGGCTGCTGAACGGCGATGAGACCAACGGCAACAACTATCTGATCTTCCGCGGAAGTACGCCGACCATCCAGAAGGTAAAGCTGTACCGGCACGACTGATTCGCGGGAGATTGTTTTAACCCGGATTTTCATTTTGAGTCGTAGCCGTGAGTCCTCGGATCGTCGTCATCGTCAATCTTTATGACGATGCGAACGTGGTAAAGACGTTCCGGAGGTCCGCACCTAATGGGTGAGAGTTCCATGCCGGGGAGCTGTTCCCTCGGGTGGGCGTCATCGTGACGAACACTCTGCTCAGGAACCGCAAGGTTGTCCATTTCTACAACCAGTGCGGCAAAGCGGAGCAATGGATTGAGGAGGGCAAGCAGGCGGTGAAGATGACGCGGCTGAGCTGCCACCGGTTTCGCGGCAATGACGTTCGGCTGTGGCTCAGCATTCTCGCCTACAACTTGGGAAACAAACCTGTGGCGGAGACTGGTTCTGCCGAAGGGGATCGAGTTGTGGTCCTTGACGAGCTTGCAGCAGAGGCTGGTGAAGACGGGAGGGCGGTTGGTGAAGAACGCGCGGTACTACTGGCTGATGCTGGCGGAAGGACACCTGACGCGAGCGCGGTTCACTGCGATGTTGCGACGGATCGCGCTGTTGCCGCTTCCGGCAAACTAACAATGATCGCGAGGCCAGTAAATCGAATCGCTGAAGAGAAAGGAGGAGGAAAGAGTGTCTGAGAAATCGGCGAGGAACAATCTCGATTACACGGTCGAGTCCAGTGCGGCGCGGAATCGCTCCGTTTTTCGACCGAAATTCCAGCTTCGCCCTTGCCATACGGCTGAAGAGCCTCATAATTCGAGCGAATCAGGACTGAAAAAGGAGATTCCAGCTAGCAATGACAAACTCAAAGCCCGTCCAATTTTACTCGGTCTGTTTTAGACCCGATTCCGAGAACAAGGCGCCGCCTCGTTACGTGGTATACGTTTCCACATCTGAAAACTCCCCTTCCCTTCACTCAGCGACAGTGATGGCGATGAACACCGATGCACCTACTCCGAGAGACGGCAGCTCACTTGGCTTCTGGAACCGTGCCGCACAGACAAGTCCAGATGATCTGATCGTCGATGTAAACAACGAGCTTATGGAGCTGAACCACGGAAAAGAGATTCAACGTTCAAAGGTCCGTTGGATCTAGCCGAAAGCGACGAGCCATTCTTGAAAAGCCTGGGGCTCAATGTACCCACCATTCTGGACGGTCTGGCCATACTACAGGTATATGCCAAAAATCTGGCCTGACCCTGGCCCCACTGGCCAAGATCGATTGGGCGACCGCAAAACGACGACCAAAGAAGCCGCACGCGTCACCACCGTTGCATATCAAACAGCAATCATTCACATCTCTTCCGGACTCAACATTGGTTTGTCATTCACCGACTTTGATCTTCTGGCGCAAGGCTATTGCATCCGAAGAGCCGCCTACGCGAATCTCCACATTATCGCTCTCGACAGCGAAGGCTTTTCCGTCCCAATATGCCAGCGAACTTGCTTTCAGTGGAATCGTCAGGGTACGGGTCTCGCCGGAGTGAATCGTCACTCTGCGGAAGCCCTTCAATTCCTGCTGCGGACGCGTAACTGCTGAACCCACGTGCGCCACGTACAGCTGCACAACCTCATCGCCGTCTCGTGTCCCCGTATTCTTCACGTCCATGCTGACAGTCACGGAGCCGTCCCTGGCCAGGTGCATGCTGCTTACGCGCAGGTTGGAGTAGGCAAATTTCGTGTAACTGAGGCCGTAGCCGAATGCATAGAGCGGCTTGCCGGCAAGATACATATACGTGCGTCCATGGCGTATGTCATAGTCCATCATGGGCGGCAATTGGTCCATTGAGGAAACCCAGGTCTGGGTCAGGCGGCCGGCGGGGTTGTAGTCGCCAAACAGAACATCGGCCAATCCATCGCCCTGCTCTTCGCTGTTATGAGTCATCTCCAGGATCGCGGGGACATTCTCCTGGGTCCAGTTGGTCGTGAACGGAAAACTCGCCTGCAGGACGACGATGGTCTTTGGGTTAGCTGCGAGGACGGCTTTCGCCAGTTGCTCCTGCTCTAGAGTGAGGCTCTTGCGGTCGATGGCCTCTTTGCCGTCGCTCGGCAACGGGCATTTGGCCCACCCGGCATCGCAGGTGGGATGATTGCCGATGATGACGACTGCGACGTCGGCTTTCCCTGCCAATTCTGCCGCCGCTGCCTGGTCGGAGCCGTCAGAATATGTAACCTCCACAGTTTTTCCTGCGCGCGCGCGAATTCCCCCCAAAGGCGTGATGGCAAACGGCGGCGTTCCGCTGTACCAGTCGAGCGCAACCTTGTCCGCAAGACGCCCGATCACGGCGATGCGTTTTAGAGCAGTGGTCTTGAGCGGGAGAAGGTTGCCCTCGTTCTTCAGCAGCACAATGGATTCGTCCGTCACCTTCCGCGCCAGTTGTTTGTTCTTGTCCCACAGCCATGGGTCATCCACAGCGGCGATGCCGCCTGGCGCGTCGAAGCCGATATGCGCATAGGGCTCGTCCGCGCGCGAATCGAGCATTCCCAGCCGGATCATTACGCGAAAGACTCCGCGCAGGTTCTCGTCGATGTCGGATTCCTTGATGAGGCCCTGCGTCAGCGCGTCCTGCACAGGCTTGGTTGCGTTCTCCAGAAATTGATTGATGCCGGCGTGGATAGCTGCGGCGGCGGCCTCAGGCATGGTCGCGTAGGTGTGGTGCGCGCGCACCATGTTGCCGAGCGCGCCGGCGTCGGTGCAGATAATACCGTCGAAACCCCAATCCTTCATCACCACATCGCGCAGCACTGGATTCGCGCCCATGGGCACATGGTTCCAGGCGTTGTAGGAGGTCATCATGGCGTTGGCGTGGCCATCCTCAATCGCCATGCGAAACGGCACGGCATAGTACTCATGAAAAAGCCGGTCGTCGAAGTCGGAGCTGGAACCATCACGTCCATCTTCGTTGCTGTTTGCCAGGAAGTGCTTCAGGAGTGATGCGGTCATCCATGTCTTCGGATTATTGCCCTGCAGCCCCTCGGAGAATGCCGTGGCCAGCGTCCCGACCAGTAACGCGTCCTCACCATAGGACTCTTCACTTCGCCCCCAGCGTGGGTCGCGGCTCAGATCGGCATTAGGAGCGCGTATCACCAGCCCGCCCTTGTGGTACTTGTTGAAGGCCCATCGCGTCTCATACGCTTCTTTGGCGGCGGCCTGACGGAGCAGGTCGGGATCCCAGGTTTGCCCGAGCCCGCGCGACTGCGGAAACTGCGTGGTTGGCGTGACCAGGCCGCGGCCGCCCCATCCTCCCGGGCCGCCAAGCGCGAGCCCGTGCAGTCCCTCGACGTGGTTGGTTCCCACGATGCCCAGCCGCGGCACAGTGGGATCGGTGCCCAGCATCGCGAGCTTTTCTTCGATGGTCATACGCTGGAGCAAATCGGTGATGCGCTGCTGCGTGGGAAGATGTGGGTCCTGATACGGCAGCAGCGTATGCGCCGGAATCTGATGCGCACGCGTAATCGCAGTCACCAGGACGAGTGCCACGGTTACGGTTTCGATCAGTTTCACTGGGGCCTCTTCAGTCGAGGCCCACTATACACAATCACAGCTTCGAACAGAACAACTCCACCCAGTAAGGGACGAGTAGCTTCTCGGCTAGTCTGGCAGAGTCGGATAGTCAGGTCTTTGGCTGTCGGGGGCAATGGGGTAGGACTTGTTGCCGTCGTTAAGCTCGAGGCGGAGGTAGTCCCAGACGACGCCGGTGGTGACGTCTCCGGCGGGAACGGTAAAGGTCATTTCGTTGGCACCGGGCTTCAGTAGAGCGGCATCGAACTTCTGGATGTACTGGTACCAGACGCCCTTGTTGGTGTTGTAGCGAAGGGCGTTAGTGGCGACGGGATGGATGGTGCCAACGGTCTGTCCGTTGACGCCGATGGCGAGGCCGCCCTGGGCATCGGAACCCACATAGACTGAAGTGCCCCCACCGGGACGCTGCCCGGCGGCGATGGCAGACGGATCGGCTCCGCCGCCGGGGCGCTGTGCACCGCTGGCGGGCGCGCGGTTGTCTCCTCCGCCAAAAGCTACGTTGGCTGCGCCGCCGAGGGCGCGATTGCCGCCACCGTCGGCTCCGGCGAGGGACACGCGCAGAATGGCTGTGCCATGGGAGGCTTTGGGCATGTTGAACTTCACGGTCCAGGTGGTGGCGCGGCCCTGACCCCACTGCGGCCATGGGTCAGCCTTGCTTGGTGGGGTGGCAACCCAACCGAAGCGCTGGTTGTAGGGATCCTTGGCGGCGGGATTGAGCCAGGCAGTGGTGGTGGAGTGCGGGACTTCCTGGAAGAACCAATCCTTGTGGTAGTCACTCTTGCCGATGGTGTAGGTGATGTCGTTGGGGAAGAGGCCGCTGTAGCGGAGGCCCCAGCCCCAGAGCCAGTAATTGTCAGCGTCGCCCTTGAAGAATTTGTCGCCGGTGCGGTCGGGATAGCCGATGTCCCAGATCTGTCTGCCATATCGCACGGGTTGCCAGGTGATTTTGCCGAGGTCGATCTTCTTGCCTGCTTCGACGATGATGTCGGCCTTGGCGAATTCACCGAGGACTCCGTTGGCGAAGGCGTGGAGGGTGTAGGTGCCGGGGCGGACGTTGGGGATGGTGAAGCGACCGTCGGGGGTGCCTTCGGTCCAGAACTGATAATAGTTGCCGTCGTGCGGCCAGGTGACGATGGGCCCGTTTCCTGCGAGCAGGGTGTAGCCGCTTTCGGAACCCTTGAAGTTGGCGTGGGTGAGGCCGACGTTCAAGTTGGGGAGAGTCTTGGAAGCGGCCTGAAGATCGTCGAGGACGAGTTGCCCGGTGACGATCGCGCGCGCGGCCTTTTGCGGGTAATCGACGCCCTCGACCCATGGGAATGGCCACGCTGCTTTCACTTCTTTTGATTTTGCGACCGCATCATTCCAGAGGGCGATGCTATTGTCGTGCCACTCTGCGGGGACGGCCGGCATTCCGCTGCCTGAGGTGGCGGTGAGCTTATCGAGTTCGGCCTGGGAGGGATCTTCGGGGTTGGCAAGTGCGTTGAAGTAGACGAAGATGGGGCCGACGACGCGCTTCCATTCCTGGCCGGCTGGAATCTCGGTGTTATCGCCTGCGCCATAGTGGCCGGAGGTCCAGTAGTCGAGGATGATGCCCTGGTAGGAGGGAGAGCCGGGCGCGGTCATGTGATCGATGAGGTCGAGTTTGTCGGGGCCGCCGCCGATGTACTCGTTGGACGGGTTGATGAAGTAGACGCCGATGTGGTCCTTGGTACTGGACCACCCCCAGGCCTGGAGTTTGTACATCAATGCGTTGTAGCTGTACTTGTGCTCGACGGAGTTGGCGTAGAGGCCGGAGGTGTAGATGCTCTGCTCCTTGGCGTGAATGGTGTGGTCCTCGGGCTCCTTGCTCATCAGCATGTTGCGATCTTTGTCGACGGAGAGCCAGTCGAAGTCGGGGTTGATGTCCTCGAGGATGAAGCGGTTTTCGCCGACGTGGACGAAGGGGTAGGACGCTTTGTGGGTGTACTCGTCGTAGGTGTAGAAGCCGCTGGTGCCGCGCTCCATGGTGACGCGGGTTTCGATGTCCATGCCGCCACCGCGACCGCCGGTGCCTCCTGAATTGACGCCTTTGACGGCGACCTCGGCGCGCTCGCCACCGTTGGTCGCAGGGTCAATGGTAACGGTCGCGGTGACCGTGCCTGAGGGCGATTGTTCCCACTCCCTGCCGCGGGTGATGATTCTCACTCCGTGATAGACCAGCGAAGATATATTGCCGTCGCGCTTGGCGACAGCCAGCTTGACGATACCGTTGTCGAGGGTCCAGCTGTCGCCGTTGTCGGTTAGGGTGACGGGGATATTGACGGTAACTTTTTCGACCTTCGGCAAGGGATGGGCGGCGGACTGCGGCATGGCAGCGGATGGAGAGATGACCGCCAGGGCAAGGACGGCGGAGACACAAAAGAGCGCTACTTTCGTCATGGCGAGACCTTTCAGAAGGGACCTTTGGGCGAACGCTTCTCTTGCCCGAATGGACTGAAGCGAGTTGCGAAAACTTACTCGGCGGCAGGATTGAAGCCCTGCCACCGATAGAACGCGGCTTTTGCGACGGCGGAATTACTTTGCTGCGTTGGGCGAGAGAGTTACCTGGACTTCCTGCGAAAGACCGTCGGTGATGGCGACGGGGCTTGAGGTAAAGGTGACGGTGGCAGGCTTGAGGCCGTCGCGGGTGGCTGTGACCTTAATGGTTCCCGCCGTGAGCGTGGAGCGGATGGCAACACGGTTGATGCCGTCTTCAGTGTTGAGATAGAGGTTGTTGGTGGTGTTGGTCTTGCCGGAGTTATAGCCTCCGCGCCAGACGGCAGGGGATGGGCCGGCGGTACTGGCGGCGTCCATGGTGAAGTCGACACGAGCGTCGTCGGTGGGGCAGCGCTCGCCCTTAGCGTCGACGACCTCAAAGTCGATGAAAGCGTAGTCGCCACCATCGGCACGCATCCCGCCGGGCGCGGTGTGGAGGGTAAGCTTGATGGCGGCTGGTGGGCCTGCAGTGCGGAGTTCATGCGTCGCGACAACGGCCTTACCCTGGTAGCCGACGGCCTTGATAGTGCCGGGCGCGAAGGCGATATCCGGGAAGGTATAGAGGTAGCCGTTTTCGGGTGTTGTGAGTTTGCCTTTGGATACGCCGTTGACGAAGAGTTCGACTGCGTCGACGTTATTGGCAACGACGTACATGGGCTTGACGGTCTTGGAGCCGTCAGGCTGAGTGAGTGGGTAGCTCCAGTGGCCGATGATGTGGATGTCTGGCTTCTCGTTCTGCATGACGCGCTCGACGAAGTAGATCTCTTTGGGCAGGCGCATGGCGTCGACCTTGCCGCTGACGCGGGCGACTTCGCTGGTGTCCTGGCGGCCGTCAGCGTTCTCGTCCGTGAAGTAGATGGAGGAATAGGCGGCGAACTTGGCGTGGTCAGGATCGGTGTTGGAGATCCGGTTGGAGTAGAACATCCAGTAGCGCTTGATCTGCGCCAGGGCGAAGGTTTCGGAGTTGTAGTTCCAGGTGTCGGTGGGGCCTTTCTTGAAGCCATAGTAGGGCGGCGAGTAGTTGTCCCAGAAGCGGCGTGCGCCTTCGTCGCGGAAGTCTTCGGTCTCGATGATGGGCTCGCGGTTGCGGATGTCATCGTTGTAGGGGCCGGCGAGCATGGTGCCCCACCACTCGGCCACGGCGACTGCGCCGGGTTCGCGCAATGAGCGGCAGCCCATAATGCGGCCGCCGTGAGGATCCAGTTCTTTGCGGAGGGCGACCATCTGCTCCATCTGCGGTCCTGTGACGCCGGTGTTGCCGGCCTCCCAGAAGAGGATGCTGGGGTTGTTGCGCAGGTAGATGATGGAGTCGCGCATGACCTCGGCGCGCTGGTCCCACTGGCGGCCCATGCCGTCTTCTTCCTTGTCGGCGGCGGGCGCGACCTCGACGATGCCCATGCGGTCGTAGGATTCGACATCCACCTTCTGCGGGGTGACGTGCATCCAGCGCATGTAATTGGCGTGGTCGTCGCGGATCATCTGCGCGGTGAAGTCGTGCATCCACTCGGGGTAGCCCGCGCCGACGCCGGCCCACTCGTCGGCGGAGCGCTCGGAAAAGCCCTTGAGGTAAACAAACTTGTCGTTGATGTAGACGCCGCCGGTACCGACGCCGCCTTTGAACTCCGTCTTGCGGAAGCCGGTGGTGGTCTTGGTGACGTCAACGACTTTGCCGTCTACGGTGAGCATGGTATAGACGTCGTAGAGGTTGGGCTCATCGGGGCTCCAGAACTTCGCGCCGTTCAGCATCGCCGTCGCCGTAAGCACCGTCTTCGCGCCCTGTAGCACATCCGTATTGGTGCCCTGCATCGATGCCCGCACCACGCCGTCCCTATCCACCACAACCGCCGACAGCGACACCTTGGAACTGGGCGCTCGCCGGTCCGCCGTCGCGTTATGCACCTGCGACTCCACCGTTACATCGCAGCTCTTCCCCGCAATGTTGTAGTTGGTGCAGTAGATGTATGTGCCGGTGGTGCCAAGGCCGTCGTAGATGGGAAGAGTCTGGTAGATTTTGCCGGTGACGTGGAGCCAGACGCGGCGATTGATGCCGCCGAAGTCGGGGTTGAAGTCGTTGGCGTTCCAGCGGAATGGGATGTCAGTGGCACGCTCATGGTAGGTGGTGGTGTTGTCGACGCGAACGGCGAGGACATTGTCATGATCGCCGAACTGGACGCCGGAGGTGATGTCGACGCCGTAGGCAGTAACGCCGTTCTCGGAGAGGCCGAAAGGGCGGCCGTTGAGGTAGATTTCGCCGGCCTGGCGCATGCCTTCGAACTCGATAAGGACTTTCGAGCCTGCGGCCTCGGCAGGAAGCTTGAAGTGCTTCCGGTACCAGCTGATGCCCTTGTAGGTTCCGCGATCGCCGCCGCTGTGGTCGATGATGACGCGGAACGAGTCGACGTCGTTCATGGTATGCGGAGTGCTCACGGTCTCCCACTTTGAATCGTCAAAAGCGACCTCCTGCGCCCCCACGATGTCGCCCTTCGTGAACCTCCAGTTCGCATTGAAGTTGTACGTCGTCCGCGCCGTCGCGGGCGCGGTGAACTTTGTGCCGACGGCCGGTGGTGGCGGAGGAGGCAAGGGAGCAGGAACCGGCTCGGCGGCCGGTGGTGGAGGCCGCCGAGCGCGAGGCTGGGCGGGAGCCTGACCGGAGGGCTGCATGCCAGGAAGGGTGTCAGTCTGACTGGGAGCCTGGGCGACGGCGCATGTGGCGAGGGTAAGAGCGAGGAGTGGCAGTAGGGCGGGTGGCTTCATGGCGGGCAAGTTTATCCGGTGAGAGAGATGCATGGCAAACTTAACAGTCCAGTCGGCACACGATGGTTTGGATACGGGTGAGATACGCAGGAAGTTTCCGCTGCCGAGCCTCACAGAGTGGGCAATTATTTATTCGTGGAAACCATACTTTAGTAGGTTTACAGCCTCTCGCTCATGCGAATAGTTTTCTCCTGATCCAAACAGTCTGAACATGCCCGCATTTAGGAGCTAAACACGAACGACCCTGTGGAGGCTTTACGTGATGTCACGCAAGCTATCAGTACTTTTCAAGCTCGGCAAAGCAGATCATGCGACCGTAACCATCGTTGTGGGTTTATTCCTTGTTGCCTGCGGATGGGCATATGGGCAGGATGTGAGAGCCTCCTTGGGCGGCAGGGTTACCGACCCACAAGGCGCCATTATCCCCAACGCGACAGTCGCGGTGACGGCGGATGAGACGGGCGTGGTTCAGACAACGAATACGAACAGCGCAGGCGACTGGATCGTCCTGACGCTACTGCCCGGCCACTATCATTTTCAGGTGAAGGCGCCTGGGTTCAAGACCGAGGAGCGTACCTCCATCGAGTTGCAAGTTGGCGACAAGAAGTATGTCGACACACAAATGCAGGTCGGTGCTGTAACCGAGTCGGTGACCGTCGAGACAACGACTCCGTTGATCGACATGACCTCATCGGCCTCGGGCTCGGTGGTCACGCTGGCAGAGCTTGAGGAGATCCCGACCCAGTCGAACGCTCCGACGATGGACGAGTCGTTTTTGCCCGGCGTTACGGTCAACACTGGCGTTGGCGGGGGTGTGTATCTCTGGTCGGGCAGCGCCCTTTCCAGCACGACTGTGAATGGAACGGGGGGGAGCAGCCTCCCTGGAGCCCTCTCCTATACGCTGGACGGCGGATCGGTCAACTACAACTCGAGTGGATCTCAAGCGAACATGGGCCGCCTGGCGTTTGAACCGCCCATGGACTCTGTCAACGAGTTGAAAATGGTCACCAACGGTTACGATGCGTCGCTCGGCAGGGGGTCGGCAGCGAACGTGATGCTCTCATTTAAGTCGGGCGCCGTAAAGTTTCACGGCGACTTGTACGAAACCTGGCAGGGCACTGCTCTCAACGCAAACTCCTTTCAGAACGATGCATTAGGCAAGGCCCAGGCCCCGATTCATACCCACGAGTATGGCGGTTCCGGCGGCGGTCCGGTATGGATTCCCAAGCTCTATGACGGCCGCAGGAAGAAGACCTTCTTCTATTTCAGCTATGCAGGCATTCGCAACATTGGGCCTGAGGACTTTGGTTTGGCGACGGTTCCGAGTCTGTTGGAGAGAAAGGGCGATTTCAGCCAGTCCTACAATGTGGTCTCGGGCGTTAAATATCCAGTCCAGCTCTACAATCCTTATTCGTCGACCACGGGCAGCAGAGTGCCGTTCTCGTGTTCCACCTACGGCACTATGGCCCCCGTCACCAATACCTGCGAAGCGATACCTTCAGGGAACTCAGTCACGACAGCAGGGGTAACAGTTCCTAACATGGATCCAATTGCCCAACTCTATTACTCGATGATGCCGGCGCCCGATGTCCCCACCGACAACGCGGTTAGCAGCGACAGCGACAACTTTCAGAAGATAGCGGTGCAGAACGACAAGTTCCACGGCTATACGCTGCGTGTGGACCAAACCGAGAACAATCGAAACCACACCTATGTGGATCTGTATTACAACACTTTCAACGAACTCAGCTACACGGGTTTCGGCACCGCGATCACCACGACCGCGACCGCGGCGGGTTTAACCACCGGGAACCCCCTTCCTATCCAAGGGAGGTTACAGGTCCGTACGAACAAAGGCCTCACCCTCGACCACGACATTACCCTGAACGAGAGATTGCTTCTTGACCTGAACTACCATGCAATGAGTTATTTCTCCGCACCTACCCATGCTCCGGGCCTGGGGATCGACCCCACCACGGTGGGATTCTCGTCAACCTTCGCAGGTCAGATGCAGATTCCCACAATTCCAGAAGTCACCGGCTTCACCTCCTCCTTCGCCACCGGTGCTATGGGAACGGATGGCAACGGTGGAGTAAATGCTCCCCTCGACGTCAATCAGGACATCAACGTGAGCCTCACGCAGACCTACAAGAACCACAATTTCCACTACGGCGTGGAATACATGATCCAACAGGAGGGCAACTCCACTTTGGCCACCCCTGGTGGAGTGTTCGCATTCCCCGCCGTCGGAGCCAACGGAAATTATACGTCAAAGTGCGGTGTCAGCGTCACCGGCTGTACGACGAGCGGCAGTGGCTGGGGCTCCCCCATCGCCGATTTTTATATGGGGCTTCCTGGCACTAACAGCACCATGCCAATTAGTGCCACCTCTTTCTTTTCGCAGCACTATACCGCGTTCTACTTCCAGGACGACTGGAGACTTACGCCCAATCTGACCCTGAACCTGGGCCTGCGCTGGGATTATGAGCGTCCAACCACCGAGAGATTCAACCGTTTCTTCAGCCAATACAATCCCACCGCCCCGCAAACTGTCGCAACCGCCGCGTCGGAGCCGACCTATGCGACAGATCAGGCCGGCACCAGTGCAGGTTCCGTCTTGCTTCAGACGTGGGGGGTCCAGCCTGGCGCATTCCAGGTGATTGGTGGACCTGAGTATGCGGGCGTCAATGGAACCAGCCGCTATGAGACTGCCCCACGCTACAAGTACTTCCAGCCGCGCATCGGCTTCGCCTACCAGTTGACGAACAAGACCGTGCTTCGCGGCGGACTGGGACGCTTTGTGCAGGCCGACTTCAGTCCGTCTTTCAATCAGACCGGGTACAGTCAAAGCACCTCCTACTGTCCAGGTGCCTGCCTCAACTACCTTGGCGTGGGCCAGACCTGGGACAATCCGTATCCGGGTGGGCTGGTACAGCCCATCGGCAACTCGTCGGGACTCCAGACCAACATAGGTAGTGTTGGGCTTAGCACCTTCACGAATTTCAATATTGGCCGTATTTACGTGGACACAGCCACTCTTGGCGTGCAGCGACAGTTCAAGGACTACCTGTTTGAGGTAACCGGCCTCTTCAACGCAACCCATGGTCTCGCTCTGCCCATCCCCATCAACACTCCGAGCGCCGGGGCCTGGTATGCAGCAAACACGCCATCCTTCGCAACATCTGGTGCAGTGGTTACTACTCTGCCCGGCAATGTGACCCTCCCCAATCCATTCAAGGGTGTTGCAAACATTAACGCTACGTTGGCCGCCGCCTCAACGGTAAGCGCATACCAATTGCTTCGCCCCAACCCCACCTCCGGAGACCTTTACTTGAACTCGGGCGATGGCAAGGTCTTCTACTATGCGCTGAACACGAAGGTGGAAAAGCGGTTCAACAACGGATTCAGCGTCCTGCAAACGTTCAGCTATTCAAAGCAGATCTCGGAGAACAACATCTACAACCAGAACGGTAGCCAGGCGGTCGCTGTGAAGATTGAGAAGCGGCTGGCCACTGGCGATCAGCGGTTCCACTATCAAATCGCACCAATCTATGAATTGCCTTTCGGGCGCGGAAAGCGCTTCCTGAACAATCACGGATTGGTAGTGGATGAACTGGTTGGCGGTTGGGAGTTCTCGGGCATCTACAACTTCCAGTCGGGCGTGCCCGTCGTTTTCCCAACCAACAGCTCATTCTTCCAGGGCACGGATCCGAAGCCCGTCGGCCAAAAGTCACATTCGAATTGGTTTGACACGACCAAGTTCGCGGCCTTCCCCACAAGTTCCGTATCCAAGGCAACGCTTGCAAATACTACGATATATCCCGCATGGACAGGTGTTACAGGCATGCCCGGCTATAGCTATTCACCGGCTAGCGGCAACAATATTTACAATGACTTTGCCACATGGAACACATACTTCCCGACAACTTTTGGGGATATCCGGCAGCCATACACAACCGCTTTCACTCTTGGCGCCCGGAAGAGCTTTGTGATTGCCGGGCCTGTTCGCTTCCAAGTGCGGATGGATGTGTTCAACGCACTCAACCACCCGCTGTTCGCCTCTGTCAATACAACCGTCGGCAACACCTACTTCGGAACGCTCAGTTCAGGGGCGCTAGAGTCGCAGACCAACTCCCCCCGGCAAGTGCAGCTTTCCGGAAGACTGACCTTCTAGCGGGTTTCTACTGTTGAGCCCGACAACCGACAGGCCACTCCCGTTTGGAGTGGCCTGCTTTTGTGGTATGTCAACACAGCGTGCTGCTCCATGGTAGAGATAACCGTCTTGACGGATGGCTTTGCTCTTCATATCCTCACTCCGTAAACGGTTCATAATCATAAGATGATTCGCAACGGGCCATTCCGCGCCATGACAAGGAGTGTGCCAAGCATTCAGAATTGCATCAATTCGTTTCGCGCGCTGTCCTGGTTTGCCGGAATATTGCTGGTTTTGTTTGCTTCTGCACTCTCCACATCGGGCCAGGCCATGCACTTCACAAGAACCATCTGGCGTTCGAGAGATGGACTTCCTGAAAACGGTGTTCAGGCCCTAGCCCAGGATCGTGATGGTTATCTGTGGGTAGGCACCAGCGGCGGCCTGAGTCGCTTTGATGGCGCACGATTTAGCCCACTGATCGACGGAACAAACCAGAGTCCTTCGATCAACAGCTTTGATTGCCTCCTACTCGCGAGGGACGGTACTCTATGGGCGGGGACTGACGGAGGTGGTTTGTTGCATATAACTGGCCCCGGGGTGAGCAAGACTTATGCGGCCCCCGATGGGCTGACTGGCGCGTTTATTCATAGCCTCTATGAGGATTCAAGGAACCGACTGTGGGTGGGAACCGACACCGGACTTTTCCTCAAACAAGGAGAACAGCTGGTGCGCGTCGATCAACCTTCGCCAATCGCGGCTTTTGATGTCCAAGCTATTGTGGAAGATCACGAGCACCATATCTTGGCGGGCGGCTCCCGGCTGATCTCGATAGACATCGGACATATCCGGAATATCTCTATACCGGGTCCTCAGCGACTGAACCAAGTGAACGCCGTCCTAGAAGCAACAGATAGGACACTATGGGTTGGCACCTCCAGTGGCCTATTGCATCGAGTGCATGAAGGATTTCAGCGTGTTCCAGAGATCGCTGCCGCGGTCCGTACGCTGCGACAGACAAGTGATGGCACCATCTGGATAGGCACCATAGGCAAAGGCTTGTGGGCCTATCGGAACGGGATATTTACGCGAGTAGGTGACAAAGGCCTTTATCCGATCGATACCGTGCGTAGCATATTCGAGGATGCCGACCATCGCCTATGGATAGGAACGCAGAACGGGTTGGTGCGCCTCGTGAAGACCCAGGTTAGCGTTATACCTCTTCCCGCTTTTGGAAAAGCCAATAACTATGGCGCTGTATCGGGCGCCCCGAACGGCGATGTTTGGATCGTCGCTCAGAAAGCCTTCCGGGTCTCTCGTGCGACGGCAATTCCCGTAACGTTTTCTGGCTTGCGAGGCGCGCCAATACGCAGTATTTATAGCGCGAAGGACGGTTCCACTTGGGTGGGCACAAAAGGGCGCGGAGTTTTCCATCTAGCTGGAAGCAAGACAACACCCTTCTCTAGCATGCCGCAGCACTTCGTTATTAGTGGCTTCATACGCGGCTTTCTCGAGAGCAGCCGTGGCGAAATGTGGATTGCTACGGATGACGGACTTTATTGCATTAGCAACAAGGGCATGGCCCACTACCGAACCGCTGACGGTCTTGCCAATCTAAGCGTCAGGAGCCTCTTTGAGGATCGCGACCATGATATATGGATCGGGACCGACCGCGGGTTGAGCCGATGGCATGCCGGAGCTTTCGTACAAGGCCCGGCAACCGCTGCCCTTCGCGAGGAGAAGGTATGGTCCGTCCTACAGGACCGGCTCGGCGCGATGTGGTTTGGCACCAGAGATCACGGCCTGTTCCGGTATCGAGATAACTCCATCAATCGTTACACCACCGCGCAAGGATTGACGAGTAATATCGTCTATCAGATCCTACAGGATAGGACTGGCCGTTTCTGGATATCAAGCGAGGAGACAATCTCCTCTGTGCCCGAAGGGGACATGGATGGTGATCCTCCAGGCCAAAATCGCCTTCTCAGTGTCACGCTCTATCGCATGCCCTATGAGGCGGACGGAGCCCTGCTTTCCGGAGGTCGATACCCGTCAGGCTACCTCGCTCCAGACGATACTGTGTGGTTCTCGAGCAATCGCGGAGCTGTCCATGTCCTCGCCAAGAACCTAGACGTTGAGCGGGCGCCGGCCGTCAAAATTACAGGCATAACGCGGGATGGTGAGAATATCCCGGTGAATGACGATCTGCAGTTGCCTGCCGGAAGCACACGTCTCACATTCTCGTTTGCCTCACTCTTTCTTGGCCCAGAAGATCGGATGCGGTTCTCTTATAGGCTCGATAGCTTCGATCATGCCTGGATTTCCGGGGGTTCCAGTCAGACCGCTACATACACCGAGCTTCCCGCGGGGACCTACCGCTTCCGGGTCCAAGCCTTTAATATCGGCCATCCCGACCTTACTACCGAGGCGGCTTTCAGCTTTAGGCAAAGGTCCTTCCTGTATCAGACCTGGTGGTTTCGTGTTATCTGCTTATTGGCTCTGCTGGGGTGCGGCATACTCGCCTATATCGTAAATCTCAGAAGAGTAAGAATGCGTTTTGCAGCGGTGCTCGAAGAAAGACGCAATTTCGCAAGGGAGATGCACGATACCCTGATTCAGGGGTGCACAGGCGTATCTCTGCTGCTGGAGGCAATTGCGACGCAGCGACAGGACGCACCCGAGGATGGTGACCTCCTAGATGTAGCCAGGGCACAGACACTGGCTACAATCAACCAGGCTCGTCACGCTATCTGGAACCTTCGTCGCAAAGAGGAGGAGCAGATCGATCTCCCTTACTCACTGGCTGCGCTTGCGGAACAGTCTGCACGGGCTTTCGGAATCCCGGTTGTGTGTGAGCGAGTGGACCCCATCAGCGGCATCTCCGGATCGACCGGCCATGAACTGCTCATGGTCGCCCGTGAAGCCATTGCAAATGCGGGGACGCATGGACATCCCGACTGGATCCGGATCTCTGCCTCGCTTGAGGGTGCGGATCTGACCCTGACCGTTATCGACAACGGCGGCGGATTCACCGAGGCAAACCTGTCCCACACCACTGGCGAGCACTATGGCTTGGTCGGTATGCGCGAGCGCATGCACCGCATCGGCGGCACCCTTCTTATCCACAGCGAATCGGGCAGAGGAACCGAAGTCGTGATGAGGTTGCGGCATGCACCCGGATGGTTCCACGCTCTCGGCCGAAGATCAAGAGGAATATTACAGTGACAGTTGAAGAAACCATACGCGTTCTTGTGGTGGACGATCATCCCATCACTCGTACCGGCATCGCCGCCATCTTGCAGGCGCAACCGGGAATGCAGGTTTGTGCCCAGGCTGGCACGGTGGCCGACGCTGTAAGGTTGTTTGAGAGACACTGGCCCGACATCACGCTCATGGACTTGCGTCTGCCGGACGGCAACGGTGTAGAGGCGATCCGGTGCATTCGTCAGAAGAACCCGTCAGCGAAGATTATCGTCCTGACAACCTATGAAGGCGACGAGGATATCCACCAGGCGCTGCAAGCTGGAGCCATGGGGTACCTCATCAAAGGCATGACCCACAATGTACTCGTGCAAGCCCTACGAAGCGTGCATCACGGGCGCCGATTTTTGCCTCCACCAGTTACGCAAACGCTCTCCCTGCGACTGCCAGGCTCAGAACTGAGTCATCGGGAGCGCGCGGTTCTGAAGCTGATGGTCGCGGGCAAGAGCAATCGTGAGATCGGGGAAGAACTCCGGATCAAGGAGACCACAGTGAAGTCGCATATTACGTTGATTCTGATGCGCATGAATGTCACAGACCGAACCCAGGCTGTCGTTGAAGCGCTAAAGCGCGGCTTAGAGCATTTATAACCTTACACAGTGCAATATTTGCGACTTGCGCGGGCTGGCTGACGTATATTCCCTGTCGAATAAAATATATGGTTCCTCTGGAGTGGTTGCTTATGAAGTTGGTCCTGAAGCTTTGCCGCGTCTCGCTGTTGATCCCGATCTCGCTCGCCCCGACCTTGCTTGCGCAGGAGGCCCGCCCGTGGCAGCAGGTCACCATGCCTTCGACGCGGGAGGTTGCGGCGAACTTCAAGGCGCCGCCACGCGAGTATGGCGCAATCCAGCCCTTCCAGAGCTGGAACGGCACGGACCCGGCGGAGGTGCGGCAGCGGATCAGTCGCGACCTCGACCGTCTGTCGGCGAATGGGATCTTCATCATTAATCTCTCGCCTGGGCGGCGCGATATGGCTCACGGCGAGCCCGCCTACCTCTCGCCTGGACATATGGAGCAGGTGAAGTACACCGTCGCCGAGCTGGCCAAGCGCAACATGCGCATGTGGATTCAGGATGAGAGCGACTATCCCAGCGGTTTCGCCGGAGGCTATATTACGGAACGCTACCCGCAACTCGGCATGCAGGACATTGTTACCGATATAACCGTGCACGTCGCGCCCGGCCAGACGCTACATATGCCCGTTCCGCCAGACACGCTGGCGATCTGGGCCACGGAGATGGACGCGCAGGGCACGATCGAGAAGGTGATTCCGATCCCCATCCCTGCGGACATGCAGTTAAAGTACCTCACTCCGGCCGAGGGCAGCACGCCGAACGAGCCGCGGCATAGCTGGCAGGTGCAGTTTATGCGCCACGTCTACCTTAGCTCGCCGACGCGCAACTTCAATCGCGCAGATGGCACGCGCGCTAAGGACGCGACCTACACGATCATCGATTACCTCGACCCCAAGGCGACCGACGCGTTCCTGCACACCGTGCACGAGACCTACTACGGCGCTGTGGGCGACCAGTTTGGCAAGATCGTGCTGGGCACCTTCGGCGACGAACCGGACTACAGCAGTGGCATTCCCTGGACGCCGAAGCTGCTGGAGATCTTCAAGGCGCAGAAGGGTTACGACCTGACGCCGTACATCCCCTCGTGGTTCGATCGCAAACCGATTCCGGGAGCGGACCTCGCTCGTGCGGATTACTACGATGTGTGGAGTGGAATCTTCCGCGACTCGTTCTTCGGCGAACAGGCCAACTGGGCAAAGGCGCACAACGTTGAGTACCTCGTCCACCTCAACCACGAAGAGACCATGCTTGCGCTGGAGCGCAGTGAAGGCGACTACTTCCGCGACGAGCGCTACGTGCAGGTCCCGGGGATCGACAACCTCAACCAGCTCATTCCCAGCGCGGTCCACACGCCTGACGGCACCTGGAACATCAACAACAATTTTCCCAAGCTGGCGTCCTCAGACGCGCATCTGTTCGGCAAGCCCAAAGTATGGGCGGAAGAAGGCGGCGGCCCCGGCATCGACGGCAAGTACCAGCTCGACTTCCAATTTGTCCGCGGCGTGAATGCGATGCAGATCCGCGTCCCGGTTACACGCTTTGGCCAGGACGCTAATGCATCCGCGCCGCCTCCGCCGGTCCCGCCTCAGGCCGCGATGATTGCGTGGTACACCAACCGCGGCGGTTACCTGATGGCCATAGGACGACCCGCGGCGCAAGTGGGCCTCTGCCATCCCGGCAACACAATATGGATGGGCGGCACCGCTGCCACTGAGGCTGACCAGAGCACCACCAAGCTCGGGTGGCAGCTCTTCGAGCACCAGGTGGACTGGGACTACTTCGACGAGCAATCGCTTAGTTCCGTCGCCACACTCGGCAACGGCGGGTTCACTAATCTCAGCGGGCAGACCTACAAAGCCATCGTCTTCCCATCGATGACGGTCATCACTCGCACCGGCCTTAGCCGCCTGCGCGAGTTCGCCAAACAGGGCGGCAAGGTCATCTTCGTTGGCAAGACGCCCAGCCTCATCCTCGACAAAAGCTTTATGGACGCGAAGGAGAAGCCCGACCTCAGCTTCGCCACGCTCATCGAGCCCTCCGGCGACATCACTCCCGCCGTGCTGGCCGCGCTGCCCAAGCCCGACGTCAAGCTCGATGCCGACTTTCCGCGCCTGACCTACACTCATCGCCAGTGGACCGACGGCGACATGTACTATTTCTTCAACGAGAGCAACAAATCCGAGTCGCGCGTTGCGACGATCGAAGGCCACGGTACGGCGCAGGATTGGGATATGGGCACAGGCGCGATCCATGTGATGGCGGGCGCTACGGCAGATGGACCGGGCGCGGTAAAGATCCCGCTGGTGCTCGCTCCATATGAGGCGAAAGTGATCGTAGTCGGCCCGCTACCGAGAGAGGTTGCCGCATCGGAGCCATCGTTCGCCGCAGGCACCACGCTGGCCGAGCTGACCGGCAACTGGAATCTAACGCTGAACGGCAAGCCGATGACAACCGAGCTGAAGTCGTGGGAGGACCTGGGTACAACTGGCTTTGCCGGGCCGGCCACCTACCACAAACAATTCACCACGGAGGCTGCGCCAAAGGGCAAGCGAGTGTATATCGAGATCGCCGATGTGCACGATTACGCCAAGGTGACGCTCAATGGCAAAGAACTAGGCGCGGCAGGCTGGCAGCCGTATCGCTGGGACGTGACCGGCACGCTGAAGAAAGGTACGAACGACCTGGTCATCGAAGTGGACGCGCTGGCCACGGGTGGTCGCGGTGGGCCGGGTGGTCCGCCTCCGGCTGCTGCACCAGCGGCAGCGACCACCGCGCCTGGTTTAGCGGCGGCTCCGCCCGCAGGTATAGGCCCGGGTGCTGGTGCAGGAGCGCGCCGCAGATCAGGCGCAGGTGTCACCGGAACCCCTGGGGCAGCAGCCGCCGGGGCGGGTGCACCGCCCGCGCCAACTGGAGCAGGTGGCGGAGGACGCGGCGGAGCAGCCCCGCCCGCAACCTCCGGCCTCTTCGGCAGCGTCAAGCTGGTCACGTACTAGCTTTTCGCCTACCGCGACTACGCCGGCCGCGGCCAAGGCAGGCATCGGCCTGTGGTTTCAGGCTTGTTTACACACTCGCTATCAGTCAAGGCTAGCTGTTTCTCGAAAGCAATATACTGGCTCCCGCTTTAGAAAAATACGTCGCACGGTTCCTCCTGTTGCATAACGCTGTTAGAGAAACCCTGGCAATGCTGAAGTAACTTTGGTGACGAGGCCTCCTGATGAAGATGAACGCGATTTTGATAGCAGCTATGGCACTGATGTCTAACGCGGCAATCGCGCAAGCCAACGCGAAGCCTCTACATCGCTTTGTGGTCACGGATTATGGCGCGGTCGCCGATGGGAAAACGGTCAACACCAAAGCTATTCAAGCCGCGATCGACAAATGCGCCTCGTCTGGGGGCGGTATGCTCGTTATCCCCAAGGGGACATTTCTCAGCGGTGCCATCTTTCTGAAGCAGGGGGTGAATCTGCTGGTGGAAAAGGACGGCGTGCTGAAAGGCACTACCAACATTGATGACTATCCGGTCATTCAGACTCGCTGGGAGGGCACGGAAGAACCATGGACTTCGGCGTTCGTCAACGCAGAAGGCGTCACAGGTCTCGAGATATCGGGCGAGGGTACGATCGATGGCTCAGGAGAAGAATGGCTGCAGAACAACCCGCCTCGCAGGCCGCGTCCGGCCGCTACGGCGGGGGACGCTGCGGCTGGGGCCGCTCCTACCGCACCGCCGCCGGGCCCACAGACCTCTGGCCCGCGGCGCGGACGCCCGCGCCTTATCGGGATTCAGAACTCGAAGCACGTTCGTATCGCGGATCTCAACCTGCACAATCAAGCCGTATGGTGTCTCTTCATCCTCTATAGCGAGGATGTTACGGCAGAGGGGCTGCACATCACGGCGGAGCATAATATTCCTAGTTCAGACGGGATCGATATCGATTCCTCGAAGCATGTGGTGGTGAACAACGTGTACATCGACGTCAACGACGACTGCATCTCCATCAAGTCCGGCAAAGATGCGGATGGTCTGCGCGTCAATCGTCCTGCGGAAGATATTCTCATCGATAATTCTCATTTTGCATATGGCCAGGGTGGCGTCGCCATGGGTAGCGAGACCTCAGGCGGAATCCGCAACGTGGAGGTGCGCGACTCGGTCTTCGATTCTGGCAACTGGGCGCCGATTCGATTCAAGTCGCAGCCCAGCCGCGGAGGAGTGGTTGAAAATATCACCTATCGCAACATCAAGCTGAACGGCACCAAGCAGGCCTTCGAGTTCACTCTGGAGTGGCGCATGGTGCCGCCCATCGCTCCGCCAGCAAAGGTTCTTCCGATTGTGCGCAACATAAAGATCATCAACGTCTCCGGAAACGTTCAGTCGGTTGGGATCATGCACGGCCTTGCGGGAAGCCCCATCGATGGCGTCTCGTTTGAGAATTGCAATATTACGGCAGACAAAGGCTTCAGGCTCGATCATGCTCGAAACGTCGATCTGAAGGGATTGACCCTGGACGTGAAGCAAGGCGATGCCATCACCAAGACGGATGTCGAGTAACGAATCATTGGAGAAGCGATTCGATTAAGGATTCTTTGCAGGCGCAACGATGATCGCCGCGGTGGTACTTTCAGGCAACACCGTATCGTCTACGCGGAACCTGACAGAATACGCGCCTGCCTGGCGCACACTAGGCGTCCAGGAGAATGTTCGGGTTGCGGAGTCGAATGTCGCGCCGGAGGGCAGGTTCGCCGCGGAATAGGTCAGCTTCGCCTCTGGGGCGGGCGTTCTGGCAGTTACTTGGAACTGCAAAAGCTGGCCTGAGGCGACCTTCTGTGGGCCGATCAAGTCAAAGCTGGGCCTAAAAACTGTCAAAGGCAGCGGGTATTTGTCGTCAGCGATGGCATAACTGTATGGGCGGTCCATGGAGGGCGCGGTTGGATAGGCGTAGAGGGTGTCTGCCGGTGTGCCCGGTGAGGGGCGATCCGCTTCGACAGACTCAACGGGTAGAGTGGGCGAACTGGCAAGGCCTTTCACCTCTGTAGTTTTGTAAAATAGGTCGGCGACGTATTCCTCGTCGGGAGTTCGTTTTTTCGTATCTTTCACGCAAACGATCGCTGGAATTCGGGCGGCAGTTGCAACATTGACCCCAATGAAACGCACCGCGGCCGCGTCATCCAACACAATTGCGGGGCGTCTATCCTCGACTTTGTACTTCAAGGTGACGTCTCTTAGGGTTAGCCCTTGAATGTGCCTTGCGTACATTCCATAGGCTGGCAGGATACCCAACATACTGGGTTCCGGATATTCACGAGTCATTTCGGGAATATTGTAAGGATCGTTTGCCCAGCCACCTTTGTTTCCGTTGAGCGACGGGTCCCAGCTTACTCTGGGGAGCAGCGCTTCGTTCTTGCTAAAGAACGGGTTCACCAGCCAGGGCAGCGATTGAGTTGCCGCGGAAGCTCCATAGGGAGTGGAGGTGTAGCTACTGGTAAGCTGCCTTTGGTCAATTGCGTCCTGCATGGTTAGACCGCCACGATATTCGACGACAACATTGGTCATGCTGACGTTTTCGATGGGGTGGTCGACCATGCCGTTGAGCAAGATGGGATAGCGAGGGTCGGCATCTTCGACCACGACGTTGCGGATTGCGATATTTCGAATCTGCGCGAACCCGACACCCACTGCATTGGCAGCGAGCGGATCTCCAGGCTTGCTGGAGTATGGATTGAGCTTTGTGGGGGCTCTGGGGTTGACAATGGTGATAGTCCGGCTGGCGCCGCCGATGTCAACCTCTTGCGATTTGTTGTAGGAAGGGATGGTGCGCACCGGCGGATAGCTGCCGTAGGTGGCAGGCAGGTTAGGCAGGATCCAGCTTGTGTCATTCAGACGCACATCTTTTGCGGGACTAACGTCGGTGCCAGTGCTGGTGCCGGTAACCGGCGCGCGGCCGCGGTCGCCGATCACGATGAAGATCGGCGAGCTGCTGGTGTGCTTCATCTGGATATCGCTGAAGAGGATATTTTGCAGGGTTGCGCCATCGACCGATTCCAGAGCGAACCCGCGAGAGCGATCGAAGAGGATATTGCGAATGGTTACGGTGTCGAGGCCGCTGGTGCCTTCGGTGCCGAACTTCACTCGCCCGGTGGGGCCATCGCGATCCGACGCGACCAACCTTTGCGTGGAATAGACTCCATCCAAAACGGACCCGGGATCGTATCCGCTTACAATATCCCTCTCGATGAGGATGTTCTTAGTATCGCGATAATGGCCGATCCCGAACGATCCCTTCAGCACGATAGCGTCGTCGTTTACGGAGTTGAAGGTCGAATTGCGAATGGTCATGTTCTGGGTCGTGTCGATATCAATGCCATCGCGATTGGTATCGACCACAATTCCGTCTATCGTCCAGTTGGTGACTCCTGAGCCAAGAATGGCAAAGTGTCCGCCGTTCCGGATATGAAAGTCGCGGAAGATAACATTCGAGGCATTCTTTAAGGCGACCGCTTTATTCGCGCCGGCCGGCGTACCTGCTGGGGAAGTTCTCGACGCGGGTTCGCGTGGATCGCCTCCGGATAGCACGTTGATGGTGATCCCGTTGTTATCGATGTAGCTTCCGTCGATGAGCCCCGGACCGGAGATCATGACGTCCCTGACATCGATCCCATAGATCAAACTATTGGCCCAGTGAGAGTGGCCGGAGTCCTGGATACCGACGAAGAGATTTTCCTCCGGGGCGTCATAGAAGCCTCCGTCCTGGCGGTCGCCAGTGCCGGGAATGGCGGCCCGGAGGACCGAGTTCTTCGATGCGAAGTGCAGGCCGACGCGACTCTTCAGGCGAATGGAATAGGTTTTGAAGGTGCCTTCGGGGATGAGGACGGTACCGCCCCCAGCCTTCGCCGCGGCGTCAATCGCGGAGTTGATGGCAGCCTGATTTTTGAGTGCGGGGCCTCCGGAGACGGCGCCATACGACACGATATTAAAGAAGGGTGCCTTCGGCTGGGGCAGTACGGTGACACCGCTTCCGGTGGCGAGTTTGATCTCCGTGTGGGCCGCGGGTGGGGCGATGGCCAGACTACCGGGGAGAACCCCGATGGCCAAGGTGCTTCCTGCAAGCAGAGATCGGAACAAGATGCCTCGACTGCGATTCAATCGGCCCTCCTCGGTTAGCATGCCCTCGCGTGTTCTGCCCAAGCGGTCAAAACGAGCGCTCTAGAGCGGTCAGTAGGCCGCTCGGCCACCGGTGACATCGTAGCATTGCGCGGTCACGAAGGAGCACTCCGGGCTGGCGAGGAAGTGGACGCCGTGCGCGACCTCTTCCGGCTTGCCGGCGCGGGTGTATGGCCAACCTGAGTAACCGCAGAAGTACGGATGTCGGTCTGATCTATGAACCCGTCGGGTGGGCAAAACAAAAGCGCGCGCGCTGTGAGAGCGTCGTTAAGGGTGGGAGGACGGGCGGCAGGAAAAAAGCGGATCTGCCCGGCGGCAAGCCCGCTCAGAGGGTACCTGTTAGGCGGTTTTCTTGAGGTACGAACTCGGCCGGTCGCCGCGAATCCACCCCCCGCCATGAATCCAGATCTTCTGCACCGTTTCGTTCGTAGTGCTGTCCCTAAGTGGCGCGGCAGATGGATCTTATTGTCTCCGGGCTGCACCAAGGTAGAACAGGACAGATCATCACTATCACATTTAATTCAGAGAGTCCGACTCTTCCATTGCACGGGTAACGCTTGTGGACCGGGCTCGATGTCATTGTGCTTCCTGTGTGACGAGGCGAACTGGGCCGAGGATGCCGGAAGAAATGGGTTTGACGTCCTCGAGATCACGCATCTGAAAGCGGTCTCCGTATTTCGCGATAAGCGGACCGTAATCATGTGGCGGAAGCGCCGACCATGCGTTGATAGCCGTGTTGTAGACACGAATCTCGATGTGATTCTCGCCAGTCTTGAGCAGTTTCGAAACATCGAGCCGATAGGGCGGATGCCAGAGCGTTCCGGCAGCCTGCCCATTGATAGTGACCAGCGCGCCCTCGCGGATGGGCGGGTCGTAGTAGGCCTGTGCAGATCCCCGCGGCTGAGGCACGGTGGGCGCACCGCCTTCTACTTCGAGGAAGGTAGAGGCGCTAGGGGCTCGCGCGACTGTGAAGTCGCGGGAGTAGATGGCTTCGCCCGAGTAGTGGATGGTGGAGGGGTCGGCGATCCAGTCGGTGAGGATGGATTCGGTTACAGATTTGTTGATGCCGGCGAAGGAGACGTGCCAATCGGCGCTGAGGTCGGCAACTTGGGACCTAGGGCCGTGATCCGGCTCGATGGCGTGTGATTGCAGGTCGGTAAAGACGAAGATCGCCGACTCATACGGAGCCAGGACGATCAGCACATCGGAGGGCGTGAGTTGGGAGGAGCTGCGAACGGCGGCTCCAGAGTCGGGGTCCCACTGTTCGCCATACTTGTGGCTGGTGGCGAAGCTCGCGCGCGTTTCCACCGGTTTGTTGCTGGTGTTGGCGATAAAGTAGATGTCGGCGGAAGGGAGCTTACGGCGGTTGAAGCCGATCTGGCTCTTCGCGGCCTCATCGCCAGTGGCAAGTCGAAAGTCGGGCTTGGCATCTTGCAACAAAGCATCGGCGAGATGAGTTTCGTCGGGAACGAAGGTCGACTTGGCTGTGTCGAAGAGCTGCTTCGAGAGATTTGTGATTTCCGGAACCGTCTTACCCTCGGGATCGATCGAAGGCCGCCGGCCAACGGAGATGACCTTGCCTCCCGCGACCGCATAAGCCTGGATCTTCTTCAGGGTTTCGAGTGGAATTCGGTCGGTGGGAGGAAGCAAAAGGATGGGGTAGCGAATTCCGAGACGGTTGATAGCGTCGGCGTCGATGAAGTCGACGTTATAGCCGTCCGACAGGATCGCGGACATCAGTTGCGACGTGATCAGTCGGCCCATCTCGCCGGTGAGGGTGACGCGACCGGGCGCGAACGAGGCCCAGGCATCGTCGGTGGGAAGCAGGACGGCCACTTGATTGGCTGGCTGGCCCTGGCGCATCAGAAAGCTGACGCGCTGGATGTAGCGCGCGACGGCCGGCATCACCGGATGCCAGGGGTTGTGGTCGTTGAAGGCGCCGCCGGTGTAGAGCGACCAGCCGGGCTCGGGCACCTCGCCATCGGGCGGCGAATAGGGCCAGCCGTGGCAGATGATCTGGTTGGTGCCGATGATGAAGTGAAGATCGGCCACGGCCTTCATGTCGAGCGGCGTGGCGCGGAAGACGGGCACGTGCAGCGAGGTGAAGGCTTCCGCCGAGGTGACGTTGTTGCCGAAGAGATGGTTGGCCGAGGTCGCCCAGCGCATGGTGGAGAAGCCTCGCCAGTTCGGGCCCTCGCCTTCGGGCAGAGAGACCAGGCGCTGGCTGGAGAGGCTGACCGCCGGATCGCCGTACGTCTGCGAGCGGAATTTGGTGCCGTGCGCGAGCGCCCAGTCGTTGACTTGCTTCAGGTAGTTCTCGTCGATCAGCTCGGTAAGGGTCTTGCCCCAGTCGTGGCGGACAGTTTCGGCTTCGGGCGTGCCGCCGGCGACGAGTTCGGGCAGGTGGGGGATGAGGTCGTAGCCGCGGCGCTTCCGGAATTCCGCGGGAAGATTAGGAGTCCAATCGGCGCTGTAGACCTCGAGCGAATCGGAGAAGATGGCGTAGGGCGGGGTCGCGCCGAAGGCCTTGACCAGAGGCTCGCCGACTTTGTCCAGGTGATTGGCGACGGCCTGATGGCTGAGGTGATCGAGCACCCAGCCCTCGGCACCTACCGCGGGACGCTTGACCTGCTGTTTGGTGTGGCTGGCGATGAAGAAGAGCGCGACGCGCGGTTTACTGGACGGAGTGACAGCGACAGTGGCGCCCGAAACTTCAAGCGGTTGAGCGGAGGACGCATCCCATGGGGGCGGCGGAGGGGCGGCGGGCCGTAAGATACCGAGACCCGCCTGTGCGGGGGCGGTGCCGGCGACTCCGTTGACAAGGTCGGCGGAGATGAGCGACTCGCCTTCGGCAAGCGCGGGAACGGCCACCGAGGTTGCGTTCGCGGGCACCGGAACCTCGGCGGTGCGAAATCGGCTGGAGGCGTCGGCGAGGCTCGTATTCGGGCCGCCGTAGGGCCATCCGCTGCCAAGCGTGACATCGATACGCAGGCCGAGCTTGCGGCCTTCGGCCTGCGCGTACTTGACGTCATCGAGCATTTCGGGCGAGAGAAAGGGCAAATTCTTGATGCCCTTGGCCGGATCGTCGAGGACTTCCGGGTATTCGAATGCCAGTTCAGCGCCGCCGATGCCGTCAGCCTTCATCTGCTGCAGTTCACGAAGTATCTCAGGCTTGACCACTGCGGCACCAAACCACCACCAACGCACCATTGGCCTGGCGGCGCCGGGCGGATTGAGGAACTCCCTGCGCAGAGTATCGACGGAAGGCGCGGCGGGAGTTTGCGCATGAAGACCGGGGAGCAGGGTCGCCCAGAGAGCCGCCGCGATGAGGCAGCGTCCGGCTAGAGTTTCGATCTGTATGCGCTGGTTCATTTCCTCTCCGGTCTGGCAGATCGATCGTTGGTTTAGGGAGTGATGGAGTCGGGAGCAGCGCGGCTGATGAGGATGCGCACGTCGGTGGACCTGTTGATGGAGAAGGCCGGCGGTGTGGTTGGCGCGGTGACGGCGATAAAGTCGGCGCGATGCACATCGTCGAGGTAGAACGACGGGCGCGGGTCGGGCGCGGCGGGATGGACCTCGACGTGGCTCAATTCAATGTTCTTGATATGGCGGAGATAGAAACCATGCGCGGGAGTTATGCCGAACATGCCGGGCTCGGGGTATTTGGTTTCGTTCTCGGCAGGACGCGCGTTGACCGATTCGGGCGCGCCGCCGCCAGCGTTCTGCACGTAGATGTTGTCCAGCTTGACGTCCTCTATGAAGTAGCCCGGGATGCCGCTGAGAATGGAGCCGAAACGCGCACCGGAGTTCGAGCAGTTGAGGTTGGAGATAAGGACGCGGCGCAGCGTACCGACCTTGGTGGAGTCCGCCGGGCCGCGCAGGCGGGCGCCGAGACGCAGGAAGATGGGGCACGAAGTGATGTCTCGCATGGTGATGTTGCTGACGGTGATGTCTTCGAGTAATGCACCGTCGACGGTCTCCAGTGCGAGGCCCTGCGTGCCCTCAAAGATGCAGTTGGAGATGGCGATGTTGATGAATCCGCCGTTTGACTCGGTGCCGCACTTGATGCGTCCGCCGCCGGTCTGCTGCCGTTTGTAGGTGCCGTCGAGCAGCGTGCCAAGCTGCCAGCAGCCGGAGACGTAGCAGTTGGCGATGGTCACCTTCTCTGTGGGTCTCGCGTAGCCGAGGGCGAAGCTGGACTTGGGGCAGATGCCGTCGTCCCAGGGTGCATTGACGAAGCAGTTGGAGACGCGGACGTTGCGGCAGCAGTCGATGTCCATGCCGTCGCGGTCGGTGTCGATCTTGAGATTATCGACGGTAAGATTGTCGACGCCGGTGAAGAGAATGCCGAAGTGGCCGCCTTTGAGAATGGAGAAGTCGCGCAGAACGACGTTGTGGCAGTTCCTGAGGCCGATAGTCTTGTTGCCGACGCCGGGCTGCTCGGCGATGTACTTCGGGTAGGCCCCGCGTGCGGGACGGTCGGCGCCGAAGCTGAGCCCCTTGCCCCAGAGAAGGCCCGGCCCCGTGATGGAGAAGTCGCTGATGCCGTCGCCCCAGAGAAGCGAGTTGCGCCAGTGGTTGTGACCCCAGTCCTGGTACGCCTCCCAAGCAGAATTCGGTTCGGCCGCGTCATAGGTTCCGCCCATGTAGCCGGTGGTCTGGCCAGGGAGCGGGGATTCGGCAGCGATAATCGTGCAACCCTGCGAGAGATAGAGGTCGACATGGCTCTTGAGCCGGATCGAGAAGGAGACATAGTTGCCGGCGGGAAAAATGACTGTGCCTCCACCGGCAGCCGCAGCTGCTTCGATGGCTTTGTTGATGGCGGGCGAGTCGATCGTCTTGCCATCTCCGGTGGCCCCGTAGGTGCGGACGTCGAAGAGCGAGGGCGTGGTTGGAAGGGCTGCGCCTTTGCGCGGTGCAGCAGCAAAGGCTGGAAACGCAGCGGCGGCAGACGCGGCGAGGCTAACGCTGCTCAACCTTAATAGATCACGACGGGCGGAATCAAAGGGTCTCATGGCGCTCGCCATGCTACCAGAGCAGACCTGTCAATTGGAAATTCTTCCTATTGGAAAACACGCGGCCAGGCAAGGTCACAATACAAGTGGTCTGCCCAATCTTTTGTACCAGTTGCTGTTAGTGTAGCGCGACTATTTGCCCGCTTCGCTTTCCATCCGGTCCTTCGACAAAGCCGGAGGTTATTTGAAGGGCATCTGTCGGCAAAAGGGTTTCTAATAAACTCGCGGTCAAACCCTCGTATTGTGAGCCGATGGTCGGCGCGTGGGAAATCTTTTGTTCTTCTCTTCACTTCTTCTTTCTGGATGGCCCGAACCAAATCAGCAACGGTACGAATCAAATGACACCTCTTGTTAAATGTGCCTACATAACGTGGCCTTGAGTGTCCAGTAGGGCTGACCACCCCTTGGGACGCGACAGAGTAAGAAAGAGCGTCACTCCACTCTATCCTCACTCTATCCACGGTTTTGCTTCTTGCGGACCTTCAATTGGCGGCGCTCACTCTCGCCAGCTTGAGCATTTGTTACCTCTACCCCAAGCGCATGAGAGCTGGCCCAACGCGCCAGTCCGATGATTGTCTCGAACACGAGTTCCTCGCCGGCGGGCACCTTCAGGACAAGCTTCCGGGCTTTGAGCTCCTCGCTCAATCCCGGCTTGGTCGCCAGCGACACGGCCCAGATACAGAGGCAACGCGCATTGCACAGGTAGATCTCGCCCCGATCGTCGGTCACAACGTAGCCGTCATCGGGGACGGCGGCCAGGTCGTAGGAACAGATTCGTCGCTTCATCGTTCGGCTCGCTCCTGACGAATGGATTAGAAGCCCAGACCATCATGAACAGCTACCGCCAGTTCCTCGGGATTCTGATGCGGCTCGGACTTGGATTGTATCTGGCGCCTATTTCGCGGCCAAGCTCAGAACAGTTTGTGTTCTATTGTGGGGCTGTACATACGCAACTCCGAGCAGCAGGAGCATGGCTTCAAAATTCTCCTCCCCGTGAGGGTGAATTGCACGCCTGTGGCCACACTTAATCGCCGCTCGATTCGATTGCGAGTCTCCAATCATGGGCAATTCAAACGCTTCCCTCCCCCTCAAGAACAAAATGTCCAAAGGAGATTCCATGGCAGAAACCCGCGTGGGCTATTGGTATGCCACAGGCCCAGCCGACAAGCAGTACACGTCCGGCGATCCGGACTTCAACCTTCACACAGTTATCAGCGACACGTCCCAATTCGTCGCGCACGTAACCGTCGAGAATGCCGGCGAGCAGCGGTTCCCTGTCCCGTGCTCCTTGATTGACGAGATCGCAGCGCCCCCAGGCCAGATCTACTCCCACTCCGAGCAGAAGTTCGTCGAGATGCCGAAAACCGCCGCTGTATGAGGTAGCACCTCAGAATTCCTCGGCTGAGTCAAGGCCCAGGCTCAGCTTCCAATCGTTTTCCAATCGTTCCCTGGCATAATCCTCTTCATAAATTCGTCAAAGAGAGGAACGGTGAATGCCGTGTCGCCGTGAGTAGGGCTCCAGATCATCCCTTTGGCGATCAGACCTGCGCGGGTTGGACCCAGCGAGCTAACGCCTCGTCCCAGCTGTTCGGCTATATCTCCGGACCGATGCGGGCCGGCACCGAGTTCAGCCATTGCGCGCAAATACTTCTTCTCGGCCGGAGTCAGGCGGTCGAAGCGAACGCGGAAGAAGCTTTCGTCCAACGCGGCCACGGCTTCGTCCGAGGCATTCAGGACGTCCTCGCGGGAGATGGGACTTGATGACGCGATGTCCCAGGTGTGTTTACCCCACTCCTGCAGAAAGTAGGGATATCCCTCAGTTTTCTCGATGATCAGATCCACTGCCTGCGCGTCGATCTCGACACCTTCGTTCTCAGCGGGCCTAACGATGGCGTCTTTCGCGTCGGGCGGACTCAGCGGTCCTATTTCCGGAAAATCGAACAACCGTTCCGCATACGATTTCGCCTCCCCCATCCGCCCTCGCAGCTGGGGCAGACCTGCGCCAACGACCGTCACCGGCAACTGCTCCTGAGAACAGCGGTGCAGGGCTGAGATAAGCGCGGCCATTTGCAGCTCTTCCACATATTGGAGTTCGTCGATAAACAGGACCACCGCAGTACCGGCCGCCTTGGCCGCAACCCCGAGCTGTTGGAGGAGTGCACTCAGGTCCCCTTCGAGATCTCCGTTATCTGCCAAACCTGGCTCAGGATCGTAGTCGATCCCAACTTCTATGTCGGCGTAGGTCACCTTCAATTTGCTGGCGAACCCGGCAAGGGCGCGGAGGCCTCGTATCGCAGCGTCTTTTGCGGCCTCTTTCTTGCTCAAGTGAATCAGGGCAATCCGAAGCGATGGAGCAAGCATCGCGGGAAGGGAGCGGTGTTCCGGAGCCTCGATGCGGACTGTATTGATTCCTGCGGCTTCAGCGTCCCTGCGCATCTGGTCAAGGAGAACGGTCTTGCCCACGCCGCGCAGACCCACCAGCATCACGCTTTTTGTCGACCTGCCCAGGCGAAGCCTATTAAGTCGTATGCTGACATCCTTCCGGATGATACTTCGACCGGCGAGCTCTGGTGGCGGGCTACCGGCGCCGGGTGCATAGGGATTTCGAACCGGATCCATATGTAGGGAGTTTAGCAAAATTATGTGCAGTTCATAATTTGGCTAATTTCGCTATATTCCCGCGATGAGACTCTTTTCATCCGAGGCTCTAATTCGTCGGCAGGGCTCGAAGCAGCGTCGATGCCATTTAATGCGGCTGTACATACGCAATTCACTGTTCCTCTTCCCTCCATCAAGCTCTGTGCCAACGCCAGCATCGTCACCAATCAACCCTGAGGCCATCCGTGACCGAAAATATCGCAAGTTGCGATAAAACTGCGATATTCAGTTGCCACCAATGGGAGGATCGCCGACGGCAACAACCCGAGTGGCTACTGGCACGCCAATGGCCCGGTCGAGCGAGAGGAATCAAACTGGGCGATCCAGCCCTTTGCATTCAAAAGTTAGCCCAGACGAACTCGTCCATTCTGATCCCATCACCCTATCGAATGCGGCTGGCCAGCAGTTCCTTGCCTTCATACTCGCCGGTCGCAGCGGCCTCGGCCTCCAGCCATGGTTCCGACCCTTCTGTGACTCACAAGCAGCAAAAACCGATTCATAGGAGCCTCCAGGAGCGACCGCTACCAATTTAGACAGGCAGGAGCACCCTCAAAATGGTTCTTCTTCCGGGCCACCTAAAGCAGGGTCGGATGCTTCGAGCGTAGCCGGGGAAAGAGGCTTTTCGGCCGGATCGTCAGCCCGCTCAACCTCCTCCTCCTCGCCGAGTTTGGCGCTGTACACCGATGGGAAGACCTCTTCCAGCCGGCCCTCCTGGTAGAGATCGTTGAGGCTGGCCAGGTTGAAGGTTTCGAGGAAGAGCGGAGTTGTCCGCCAATACTTCTCTCTGTGTGGTCCGAGTTGCGCAGTGCGCGCGACTAGCTTCCGATTCCGAAGCGTCTGCAGCGTTCCTACACTCTCGACTCCGCGAATCGCATTGATGTCGGCGATCGTCACCGGCTGTTTCATGGCAATGATCGCCAACGTCTCCAGTGCCTGGCTGGAGATAGGTTTTGGCGCCCACTCCGGAATCGCGCGCCCGATTCGATCGGCGAACTGGGGTTTGACTTCGAGCCGAATCCCGTTGGCACGGTGTCTCACCTGGACGCCCCGGTCGGCGGCCGAGAGATCCGCCTCAAGTTCCCGCAAAGCATCTTCGATGGTCCGCTCGTCGCCATCGAGGGCCTCGGCCAAAGCCCGCACGCTGACCGGGCGATTCACGCCGATCAGGACAGCTTCGATGGCGGCCTTCAGTTCCCACGCTTCCATGGATATTCCCTCCGTTTTCGTCCGTCATAGGCCCAGCTTGCTCTCTGCCGATTGTTTGTCCTGCTGGTCGGCGCGTGCATAGCGGCGCACCATGGCCAGCGAGGTGTGACCGGTCTGTTTCATGATCTGCCCATCGGTTGCGCCATTGGCGGAGGCCTCGGTCACGAACCCCGCGCGCAGGGAGTGCCCCCCATACAACTGGGGAGCAGCTATCTTGGCCTTGCGCACGAGGTCTTTCACCAGCCGTCCGATCGAATTCGGATGCAGCCCACCCCCAACCTTGCCGTACTGGCCGACGCTGCGAAAGACCGGCCCGTCCTTCACCTGGGCGATCTTGAGCCAGTTCTCGAGGGCCATCACCGGGCAGGTCTGATCATGCACTCCCCAAAGAATCTCCACCTCCCGGCCCACCGCCTCCTGGTCGGTCTTCGACCGCGGCAGCCGGATGGTGATGCCCTTGCGGTGCCAGATCACGTCTTCGAATCGCATGGCCGCCAGCTCCGACCGGCGCAGGGCGCCGGCGAAGCCGATCAGCAGCAGCGCCTTGTCGCGGGCCGCGGCGATCGGCCCCTCGAGCGCATCGAATATCTTGATCAGCCGTTCCCGCGTCAGCGGCTTCTTCCTGGTCTGCGCCGTGCCCAGGGTTCGCCGGATCCCGTGAAACGTCGCCGCGACCAGACGGTGATTCATGGTGGCCGGCGAATCGAGCCCCCCCATCTTGTGCACGGTATTGATCGAGGTCAGCCGGCGGGAGATGGTCGCCGCCTTGCGCGGGCTCTCCCCCTCCCCGGGGCTGGCCAGGTGGGCGATGTAGAGCGCCACGCTCCGCGGCTCGGCCGGAAGCGAGGCCAGTCCATTCTTCCCACACCACCCTTCGAAGTGCCTCCAGTCCGAGTCGTAGGCGCGGCGGGTCGCGGCGGCCTTCGAGGCCCGGATATACTCGCCGGCCTTCTGGGCGGTCTCGAACAGCGGATCGTCCGGCTCGAAGCTCGCAAGGGAGTGCCGGTCCGCGGCCACGAGGGCCAGCTCGATTTTGGCTGGGGCAGTTCCCTGCTCCGGAGCGACGTCCAAGGCCGGCGGCGGCAGGATCTCGATCTCTGGGCTCGGGTCTGGGTTCGCGTCTGGGCTCACGGCGGTCCGGCTCCTTGGGGGTGGGCAAGCTCCGCAGCCTTCGAGCCGCGGTGGGGGCGAAAACAGCCTCGAAAGCCGAGTATACGCGAGCGTGTTTGAGAATGGTATATTATCAAGCGTTCCTTTCTTGATTCCTATTGCGCGAGCGCGCAATAACGTATATCAAGTGGTATGGTACTCCTATGCCCGCGAAACCCAGTTGGCACGCCAACCTTCCGAAGATCCGCCGCGACCTGACCGCAATCGACCTGCCCTTTGTCGACCGCGCGGCCATCGAGCGGCTCTTTGGCATCCGTCGGCGCCAGGCCAACTACCTCATGCGCGGGCTGGGCGGGTATAAAGTTGGCCCTTCCGCCGTGATCGACCGCCAGGAGCTTCTTCTCCGGCTCGACCAGATGGCGGGCCACCGCGGCATCGCCACTGCCGAGACCAGGCGCAAGTCAAGCGTCGTCGAGGCACTCGAGGCGCTGAAGCACCGGGCTCGCCCCCGGCGCGTCACGCCTCCCCCGCCGCGCGTGGCCAGCACTTCCCTGCCCGCCGGCATCTCGATCGCTCGCCCTGGCGAGCTGACGATTCAGTTTTCGTCCCCCGAGGAGTTGCTCGGCCGCATTCTCGCGCTCGTCCAGTCCGCCTCGAAAGACTTTGCCGGGTTCGCTTCCGGCCTGGAACCCCCTTTGCCCCGGAATTGCGTATGTACAGCCGCAGAAGGCGGTACACCGCCCGAGTCCAGCTCGGGGTCTGACGTCTGCCTCAAGGAGCCCTAATGGCCGAGGAGAATGCAACCCGACTGACCATCACCGTTCCCCGCTTCGACGGTCCCCTCGACGTGCTCATCTCCCTGATCCGGCGCAACGAGTGGTCGATCGACAACCTGCCGGTCCTCGAAATCACGCGCCAGTTTCTGGCCTACATCAAAGCGGCCGAGGATATGGACGCGGAGCTGGGCGGCGAGTTCGTAGAAACAGCGTCCTGGCTCGTCCTGCTGAAATCGCGGAGCATGCTTCCGAGTGATGCAAATGCACCGCTGCCACAGGAAGAGCTGCGCCGGGCCGTCCTCGACCACGCGACCCTCGCAGCAGCCACAGATCTTCTCCGCGGCCGATACGACCGCAACCTCCACCCGGGCAGCGCGGGATCTCCTGCCGGCCGGAGTGACACTGTCCTTCCACGCTCCGCGGAGGATGGGCCCACGGTGGACGACGTGCTTCAAGCAACTCTCGAGGCGGTCGCGTCGGCACGCGCTGCCGCGTCCTTCAACCTCGTTGATGTCCATGCCACAACCGTAGAACAACAACTCCAATGGATCAGTGAGAGGCTGGCGCCTTTTCCGATCAACACAGTGGTCTCTACGTCCGACTGGTTCCGAGATCAGCCCGATGACGCCGCGCGCATCGCACTGCTGCTTGCGCTGCTCGAGCTGGCGCGCCGAGGATTTCTATTACTGCATCAGGCCGGAGAGTTCACATCGATCCGAATCAAAGCTCCTCGCGAGCTTCCCGAAGACGTTCAGATCGAGGAGCATTCCTTAACGTTGCAGGCTTAGGCGAAAGCCTAACTCGTAATCTACCCGTGCTCTATTTCGCGGCAATGCGCCTTGATGGGACCATCCCTACTTCGCCCACTGGAGAGCACTACGAAGATAATCACCGCATAAACACTGCACATTTGCGGCGGCTGGCCGTTGCATGTATGCGCCAGGATGAAGCATCACATTCGTCTCCGGACTCCTGCCATCGCACACGAAACGCCGCTGGAAATCAACCGAATCACCCACACTTGACGCTTCGCGAACGCCTCCATTTAGCGTGCAGCTCTCGTCCGCGCCTTGGTGAGATTGCCAGCCAACGTCGCCAAGCGAGGGACGAAGGTCTGCCTATAGAGAGGTTGGCTGGCAGAAATATTGAGAGGTTGGCTGGCAGAAATACGCATAAACAACTGAAAAACAAAGAAATCGACAATCCGCCAATCGAGAGCCCCTGGCGCAAAGCCAAAGGGCTCTCCAAATCGGAAACGACCGCTACGCCTCGATAGAGAGGTTGGCTGGCAGGAATTGCAACAAACACAAAATAAGACACTTAGATAGGGCATCCAGATCACTCCCAGGCACTAAAACGAGAGGTTGGCTGGCAAATTGAGCCGAGATGACTGGCCTGATGGTGAGGTCCGCTGGCACGATCAGAACTAAGCAACTCGCGTTTAGAGAGGTTGGCTGGCAACGCCTGGGGTGGCTCGAACGAGAAAGTAGAGAGGTTGGCTGGCAGACCCCCGTTCTGGACAGCCGTGACTTGTAGAGAGGTTGGCTGGCACCTGTCGATTCAGTAAGTTGTTGAATCACAACTAAATATGCCTACTCCGAGCAAGTTGCTAACTGGCTGGACGGTAGAGAGGTTGGCTGGCAACTATAGCGCCGTGGCATCCATTTATGGGCGCGAGCGCAGCTCCTGCGGTGCCCGAATCGTAGAGAGGTTGGCTGGCACAGGTGCAGGTATGAGGATCGCTTATCGGTGTCTGGAAATCCAGGCAGAGTCGGACAGGCTCACATAGAGAGGTCCGCTGGCAGACTAGACCCCGCAGCCGGCGAAACTAGAGAGGTTGGCTGGCACGAAATCCACTTGACAAGCGGTCTCGATCGTGCCAACAGATTTCTGCGGAGATTTCCGGCGCTCCGAGCCTCACAAAAAACAAGCTTTTTCGCCTGAAAATGCAGCTTTAGAGAGGTTCGTTGGCAATATTTAGTGAGGTGCGCTGGCAAAACCGAGAGTTTGGCTGGCAAAGATAGAGAGGCCCGCTGGTAGAACCTTGAGAGGTTGACTGGCAATGTTAGAGATGTTGGCTGGCAAAGATAGAGAGGTGCGCTGGCAAAGATGTATGCGTATGTCACGCAAAGCAGCGGGGTTGGCGTTTTCTATAGTTTTTAAGCTGTTTTAAAGTTGTTGCTTTTTTCAAAGGATTCCACCAACATCAAGCGGAATGAGTAAGCGCGAACTTCAAATCTATCCATCGCCGGTTCTGCCAATTTCTGATGATGCTGTCGACTTTGTCAGATTCGAAAAGAATCTTCTTCAAATCGGATTCTTTGGAGCCAACGACGGACGTGACAGACTCCGTACAACACGGCGCATAGAACAAACTGTCTACCGCGAAGGTCAAAAGGTCAAGGTCGCTGCAGAGTTTCGTGGGTCCGACAAACTGGGGCTCCCGACAACTGTTGACCGAGACAAATTCATCGGGCTGCTCAAGATCATCGACGAAGGCCGTGGCCTAACCGGGCAGATTCAAAATCCGGTGAGATTCAGCGGCTATCGATTGATTCAAGAATTGGGATTGGCCCGCAACGGTGAGATTTACGAAGAGATTATGCGCTGGGGAAAGCGCATGATGGACACGACGATCACATCCGAAAAGGTTGTGTACAGAGCGGCTAAGAAAATATATAGCGACGAAGTACTTCATGTGTTTCGCTCGTTCCGAAGGACCGGCGCGAGTAAGCACGATGGGAGCGACCGACAGGAAGAGTACGAAGTCCTGCTCGAAGACTGGCTCGTTGAGAATTTGAACCAGCGCTACGTCGTTCCCGAAGACATCAACGCTTATAAGCAACTCACCCGGCCTACGGCGAAGGGCATCTTTGGGAATCTTCACCTCTGGTTTCATGCTAGCCATGGAAAACCGGTTGAGAAAGACTACGTTGAGCTTTGCAACCTGCTGTGCATTCAGGTGTACCCTCATCTCTCGAAAATCAGATCCACGATGGGCCTGGCTCTCGATGAGTTGGTGAAGATCATGTACGTCCAGAAGTGGGACGTGCAGCCCATGACAAGCAAGAAGGGCTACAAGATTGTGCTATGGCCCGGATCTGACTTAATGCGATCGCTCCGTACATCGCGCCGTGAGCTTCCGGCACCGAGCGTACCGAACGGCAAACAACCAGATGTAGACCTGGACGATCCGGCGCTAGCGTTGCTGAAGAAACATGGCATTGTGCCTGCGAAAGCAAGGCAACTCTTCGATCGATACGGTGCGGACACCGTGATGGACACCGTCGAGTATCTCGAGTTTCAGATAAGCACTGGTAAGCGCGGCAAAGTAGAGAATCCTGCTGGCTTGATTATCTATTCACTCGAAAACGAGTTCCCTGTTCCAGTCGGATTCATTAGCAGCCGGCGTCGCGCGGCAATGCGCGAAACTGCCGAGCGGCTACAAGCTAAGGAAGCTGAAAACAACCGGCTCCACGAGGTATATGAACGATGGGTCGAGAGTGAGCGCGAGAAGGCCTTTGCAACTCGCTACCCCGGCGCAGAGCTCGAGGCTAAACTCGCTGAGGTAATTGCAGCCCAGCGCAAGAACAACCCATTGTTCAAGCGCGTGAGCATGGACCAGCATAGGCCGATGGCCCTCCAAATCATACGCAAAGAAGCTAACGCCTCCTTTACCGTGCCGTCGTTTGAAGACTGGATATCAGGCACACGCCAAATCGACCTTTTTTGACTGAAGTCGGCTGGCACGTGAGCAGCGTCGCATTGCCCCCTTCGGGTCCGCAAGTATAGTATTTCCCTGCTTTTCCATTCAATGGTGTTGATGTGGATAATGTCTCCGCAGAGCTTTAGCGCCGCCGGGATTTCCAGCAATTCAGGGTCACAACACTTCATAAACAACACTTAGACACCCAACGTGAGCGGACGCCAAGCAGGACGTACCAAGCGATCCTCATGTTGGTCTAGCCGTGCTTCGCCTCCTTGTAGTCGACGACTACGAGCAGATTACTCAACGTTTTGGTTCTTGCCACTTGGCATCAGGAGGCCTCCCGCCTAGTGCCAGGAAGTCGCGAAACACTAATTCACTGGTAAGGCTAATCCGCTGAAATAGCCGCATTTGCTCCGCCAAGGGGTCTAGAAGGCGCGCTCAGCGTTTTCTGGACCCGTACCCATGGCTCTTTTGCCGGCCGGCTCCCTTCCCCCTCCAAGCCGCTCGTAAATGACTCTCAAATGCAACACACAATATCGCAGCAACAAAGTTGCGACAATATATATCGCAGCGACAAATGTATACCGTTCGATAACAATATCGCAGCGACAAAGGGAGCAGTATGCGATATAGTGACATCATCGATTGCGGCACGTTTTAACCGCAGCTATATCGTAGCGACATAAGATATTGCATCTTTATCGCAAAACAGCGATGTGCGATATAGCTACTGCGCGGCACGCGAATCGGACGATAAACGAGAGGTTCTATGCCCGTAATAGCGGTTTCAAACCCAAAGGGTGGGGCAGGGAAGAGTACGACTACCCTCCTCCTTGCTACCTATTTAGCTCAAAGCGGGGCTTCCGTCTGCGTCCTGGATGCGGACCCCAACCAGCCTATTCTTGACTGGAAAACGAAGGGTCAAACGAAATCACAGATCCACGTAGTCGGCGGGGTCAAAGAAACCAACCTCATGGAGCTGCTGGAGAACCAAAACCAGCAGTTTGTCTTCATCGACTTAGAGGGGACAGCCAGCGTATTAGTATCGAGATCTATTGCCCTCGCGGACTTCGTTATCATTCCGGTCCAGGCGAGCGCAGTCGACGTCCGGCAGGCCGGAAAAGCCATTCGGGCCGTAAGGGACGAGGAAAAGGTTGCGCAGCGATCCAATCCGTCCCGGAAGATACCATACATGGTCCTGATGACCCGCACGCCGGCCCCGGGTGCGCCAGTTTCGTCAGTCCAACGCCAGTTGGAGGCCGAAATCGAAGCTGCGGGCATTCCACGCTTCAAGTCGAGTCTGGCAGAGCGGCTGGCGTACAAGGCTATATTCGTTGAGCGTCTGAGTCTCGCTGAGTTGGGCGACTACAAAGTCGGCAATCTCGAAGCTGCCGCCCAAAACATCCACGAGCTAGCGACGGAACTGGTTGAAACGTTACAGGGGATCGAGAAGGGAAGCATCCAGTGAGTAGTAAATTTGGACTCGACGACCACGAAGAAGCTCCTCCAGTCGCGGATAATTTGAGTGCCGCTCTCTCTACCTTCGGGGCAGTGCGCCCAAGGGCCCCGATTGATCTGCCTGCCGTAGATGCGGCTGCAGAGCCTCACGGCTTCGTAAGCCGGGAGGCCACCATTACAACTTCAGCCTCGGTTGGGCGCGGCCGTCGCCGGCGCGCCGTACCGGCTGAGCCCGTGAGACACTTGGCGATTCGCCTACCAGTCTCACAGTACGACCGCTTTGTTGCATTCGCTGATAGCTTCAAGGCGACGTATCCGGAGGCCCTCAAGAAACTGCTTGACGGCGCTGAGGCGGAGGCAGGGAATTGAGCTATATTGCAGGCTTGGCTAGACGCTCGCCGTTCGGTTTGGCAGGGCGTCCAGCAGATCCTCTCGCATCATTCGATACTCTGAACTGCTCCCCATTCGGACCGCCCTCGATACCGCTTCGCGTTGAGCAAGTGCGACCCAGTTCTTAATACCCCGCAGCGACATCCCCAACGAGAGCTCACCGAGGAGTGGATAGTCGTCGCGAAACAAGCTCTCGATCTTGCTGTCAAGGTCGGCCGCATCACCCGCAACGACGTGATCCGCTACCGGAAGCTGCGCCACGAGGAGTTTGTGGCGCGGCAGAAGCAGCCGGGCCGGAGGCTCACCGACACCACCATCAACCGGGACATCGAGGCCATCCGCAGAATGCTCTTCTGGGCCGTCGATGAAGGGATCATCCAACACAACCCGCTCTCTCGCGCGCCCATGGTGCGCGAGCGGAGGAAGAAGAGGCCGGTGATGCCGGTGGCGGACGAGGTCAAGCTGCTCGCCGCCGCCTCACAGCATCTCGCCGCGATCGTCGTCCTGGCGCTCGATACCGGGATGCGAAGGGGCGAGCTCTTGCACCAGCGCTCGGAGGACATCGATTTCGAGCGAAGGATTCTCTTCGTCTCGGTCTCGAAGACCCCCGAGGGCGAAATGCGGCCAATCCCGCTCACCAATCGGGCCTTCGCAATCCTCGGCAAGCTCCGCAAGTCGTCCGGCCTTGTCTTCACTTATAAAGACCACGTCATCGGGAGCCTGAAGACCGGATGGCGGGCGGCGCTTCGGCGGGCGGGCATTCCGTATTGCCGCTTCCACGACCTCCGTCACACCTTCAACTCGCGCCTGGTCGAAGTCGGCATCATCGCCGATGTCCGCAAGAAACTCATGGGCCACAGTTCCGGCGGCGACGTTCACTCGCTCTACACCCACGTCGAGCTGCCACAGCTGAGGGACGCGATCCTGCGTCTCGAGGCCTGGCACTCAGCCACACTCAGCTCTTTGACGACCAGCGGGGAAGGGAGCTCCCTTCCTCAAACTCAACCCTCAACCCAACCGGAGGCCCTATGACGACTCAGCCACCGCTCGCAGCCGACGACGATCTCCGCAGGCGGATTCTCGAACGCGCCCAGGCAGTAAACGTGCACCTCGTCACCGCCCTCGCGATCGTCGCCGACGATCTCGCGCAAGGCCACCACCTCGCCGCTCTCGGTGCGCTTGATGGCCTCGAACGACAGATCAACACCCTGCGCAGTCTCCTGCTCCTGCTCTCGTAGGAGCACTCGTTCTTTCACAACCCAAAAACCGCACAAGGAGAAGTCCAATGGCAACCCGCAAAGCAGTATTCGCACCGCCCGCCGCGGCCCCGGCCGCACCAGCCACCACTTCAACCCGCAAGCAATGGATCAAGAAGACCCCCGTTCAGGTCGTTTTGGACCAGATCGCGAAACAGCAGGAGAAGGTCGACGACCTGCGCGCCGACCTCACCCGCGAGGAACGAGGACTTGCCAAACTCCAGAAAGCAAAGGCCGTCCTGGAAGCGGACTAACCAGCACCACAACCCGAGGAGCACCTATTAATAGTTGCTCCTCTTTTTTATACGGAGGATGCCATGAAGATCGCCAGCAAACCGAAAAACAGAGACCTCGCCGCCTTTGCTTTCTACCAGGGGGCCCAGGGAATGCCGCTCGACGAAACCCTGCGCGAGATCGCCACGTCGCACGACCAGGACCGCGCCAAACTCGAAGAGGAGTCTGTTCGCCGGGAGAAACCACTCGAAGCCGCCGTCCACAAGCTGGAGCACCAGCAACCGCGCATCGACGCAGCCTGGAATGAGCTTCTGCGCCGGGTCGGGTACCATGCCCCGCCGGTCGCCACGGCATACCAGATAGCGTTCCTCGGCCTCGGCGCGTTGGTCATCGACGCGATTCTCCTCGGGCCGGGACTCGATGCCGTCGGCATCGCCGACCCGACCGTGCAGTTCATCGCGGCCTTCGGCCTGGCTGCGCTCTCGAGTCTGATCTTCCATCTGGCGCAGGAGACCTTTGAGCCGAACCGCCTCACCCTTGAAACCAGAATCACCTGGCGGGGGCTGGGCGGATTCGCTGTGCTTGGCCTGCTCGGCTGGGGCGTCCTCCGGGGCCTCCAGGTGAAGTTCGCAGCCGACGTAAACCAGAATCCGTTGGGGCAATTCCTCGGAGACCATCCCATGCTCGCGGCCACGTTCTTCTGCTTCGTGACCCTGGCCGCGCCGCTCGTGGGGGCAGCCGCCATCCACTACGCCGCGCCACGAATCTACGAGTGGCTCAACTGGAAACGGGCAAAGCAGGCCCACGAGAACCTACACGCCGCAATGAGCGATGCGCAAAAGAAGCTCGAAGCCGAGCGCGCCACGCTCCATCACCAACTCCGTCACTTGCAGGCTCGTCAGGAGAACTGGCACGCCACCGCTTCCGAATATCACAAGCGCGGGCGCGTGCACGGTGCGCGGCAAGTCCCGCACTGGCTCGTCCTGCTCAAGTCGACCGCATGGTCGCTCGGCGGCCTTGTCCTCGGCTCTCTGCTCGGGCCATTGCTCACGCCGCTTTACTTTGCTCTGCCGGCTGGAGCGTGGGTCGCGGCCTTTCTCTATTACCGGCACCAGCGCTTTCACCCAAGCTACGACCAGTTCAAACAACAGGAGAATACCCACTTCGCGGTGAGCACCGACCGGCCAAAGGTCGCTTTCCCGGCGACGCCCAAGCTGCTTCCGCCTCCGGAGGATGAGAAATGAACCCATGCCGCTCTATACCGTCAACCACTTTCCCCGCCCTCCTTCTGCTGCTTGCGGCCTGCTCTCACCATACCCCGGAAGCAACCGTCGAGGTTATCGATACCAGCCTCAGCATTACGCCTCGCGCGGAAAAGGCCGCGTTCGATGCCGTGCAGGATCAGATCGCTCACATGCAGCGCGGAGATATGTTAGTTATCATTCCCATCACCGGGGATGCCGCCAACGACATCGGGGGCCGAATCCTGCGCCTTTCCGCTCCCACCCAGCGCGAGACGTACGATACGGACCTTCACCGGTTCCAGCAGCAAGCACGGAAGCAATACGCCGCATGGGTGAAATCGCTCGATCAGCATCAGTCCCGGACTGACCTCCTCGGCACACTCGACGTGGCCCAGCAAGAACTAGGCCTGTTGCCCAGGGGATCGAACCCCAGGCTTATCGATGCGAGCGACTTTCTCGAGGACGACGGCACCTACCGCTTCGTCTCGGCACGTGAGCTGGCAGACTCTGTGCGCGCTCGCCAGCTTGCCGTGAAGCTGCGTGAACAGCATGGCTTCGCGATGCAGGGTGTATCTCTCTGCCTTGGCCGCCTTGAGAGCAACGACTTTGCCCGGCTCTCAGCGGCGCGAAAAGACGCAGTCGAAGCATTCTGGGCAGCGTACCTCACCACAGGGGGCGAACCAGCCCGAATTCAATTCGATGGCACGGGGGTGCTCACTAACACACTGCGCGGTTGCGCATGGGGGAAACGATGACGACCATTGGGCACGCCTGGGTGACACTCATCCACTCGCTTCACAATCACTACGCTCATTCTGACGGCCTTTGGGCTCATGGTGGGCGTCATGAGGCCGTTGTGTGAACGTGCAGTTGCCTATAAGCAATGTGATAAAGAATTCTCTTGATCGACTGGACGGCGCAAAAAAGATAACGCGATAGCGACGCCAAGCATCGTCGCAGAGCGGAAGGAAGGTTGGCCACCTCGTGACGATAAGCATCGTCCCGAGGCGCGAGTTGGACCAGTGTCAGAATGCAGTCGCATAAAAGGGGATCGCGATAACCCTTCATTAACTTCCCCCGCCCTTTCTCGTCAGATTCCCCTCATCGAGTTCATTGCGTTGCTTATCAGCAATGCAGCGCGCGAAAGAATACGGCTCCTGGCCTGCTCGTGCGAGACTGCGCAATCAAGGCTACGAAGAGCGAGATATGCCGCCGTCTTGCCGCTCCAAAAGGACGGTAAGCTGCTTCATTTTACGGTTTCTAGTTCGATGTAGTAGCGTCTATTGGGCCGAGTGAGTGTCGTCAGCAGGCCAATTCCCCAAGAATCCGGTACCTACACAGTAACTGGTTTGAGTGCAATGTTGTGGCTTTCGAATCTTGTTTCTTGCTCGAGGTCTATATGGGAAATCCCGTTGTGCCACGTGTTGCTTTGCCGTGCCTATTGACGCGGCTGGCGGGTAGCTTCTTTTCGGCGTCCGGCGGAAAGGTGACGCTTAAGCTGACAGATAACGCGGGTGATACGGCGTTCGACTGTACACACTGCGTGCTGAACGATACAGCCAGCACGCCCAGCGCACCAGTTCCGGTGTCCTGCGTGGCCCCGGCAAAGCAGATCAGCTTTACTCTTGTCGCGGGCCACAAGTACACGCTGCAACTCGTTTTCATCCAGGTGCCGACGCCCGGCTCCTCGGCAGATTTGACCGAGTCGCCCTGCGGGCAGGTCCTGGATACGATCGACGCAACGAATCAAATCCAGACGTGGAATATTCAGGCATGAAGCGCGCTCTGATCATACTGTTTTTTGCCCTGACTGCCTGCGGCGCGCCCGCGCAAGATCAGGTGTCGGCCGCGGATTTGGCGCGGCTGTTTTTGGGCAAGGCGGCGGACACGCCACCGCAGGCCTGCGTTAACAAAATTGTGACGGCAATGGCAAATCCGCCTGTGGGTGCCGCTGCTGATGAGTTTACGAAGCTGCTGGATTCGTCGACCAGCCCGCTGTGCGCGACGTATCTGATTCTGTCGAGCAAGCAATTTGCGGCGGCAAACAGCGCCAGTGGTGGCAAGCTTCTGGCCGACGCGGAAAAGCAGTTCGCTCCGCAGGCGCTTAGCCTACTGAAAGCGATCGCCCAGCAGAACGGAACAAGTGCAGGGACGGGCGGATCGACCAGCCTGACGACGAAGGGCCTGACGTCGAAGCTATTGTCTGTGGCCTCCGAGTATGGGGCGCTGACGCAGTCCACGAGTAACGACACAACGACGGTGCAGGGCACGCTGGCGGGAGTGCCGCTAGCGCTAATGCAGAAGGGCGCTATGACAGAGTGCTCGACCCGGCTCCTGGCGCTGACGCCGTGCATTCATCAGAACCTGCTGAAGTGGATGTCACAGACATCATACTCGGTGTCCTTTGCGACGCTGGCAAGTTCGGCGGTTACAACGGGCTCGACAACATCTTCGACGACAAGCACAGCAGCGTCTGCGACGAGTTCAACAAGCACTGCCGGCGGCGTGAATGCATACAGCTTCAAGGCCGTGTTGGTGCAGGGGGCGCTGAGTAAGTCGGCGTATAGCGATGCTGACACGCAGATTGCAAGTGTGGCAGCTGTGGCGGAAGTGCAGGCGGCGCAAGGAGCGTTGAACGCGAATGAGGCCAGCACTGCCGCGTTCGTGCCGTTCCTGAAGGCACAGGCGGCGGCGCTGCGCGTAACGGCTGCGACGGGAAATCGCGCAGCGGTCGTAGCGCAGTGGCGCGCGTTAGGGGACCAACTGGTGAATGTGCTGGGTGTGCCGGTGACGGTGACGCCAGACGCGGCGGCGAGTTCACCAGTGCTGCAAAATGCGGTGAAGCTGGCTATTGCGTACACGAGCTATCTGGGGGCGGAGGATGCGGTGGGTCTGGCGAAGATGTTGGCCGTTCCGCCGGTACTGTCGGTGGAGTTTGATCAAAACCGGCCGACCTCAGCACCGGAGAATTCAGTCTTTCGCGTGATTTTCCAGAAAACGGTCAAGCAGGTGACCGTGACGGTGAACGGCGCCGCGTCCATCTATGACTCGGCGCAACCGAATGTGCCGGGAGCAGGCAGGCTGCGCGATTCTCAGTTCGCCGCGGAGGTTGCGCATCCGTTCACACTCTCGATTCCGGGCGCAACGACAACGAACTTTACGGTAAGCGGAGCGTTCTATGACCAGTATCAGAGTAGTCCGGCGATCTTGAACGTGACACCGGGAGCTCCGGTGGATGGGGTAACGTTTGTCAACCTGCCCTCGACTGCAACTCAGGTTTACGGAACGACGGGCAACATCGCAGTCGGGCAGTTGAAACTGACGGCGGGAGGCGGATCAGCGGTGACAGTGCCGCTAAGCGTGACGTACTCGAATCGGACAGAACTGATTGCGAAGCCGACGTGGAAGGCGCAGATCGGTGTGAGTTATGACTTCGATTCTCTTTTCTCGAAGTAGCAAGCGTCGGCATGTGAGCCCGCTTTCCACAGTTGCCGCTTGTCGCGCACAATATGGCGCTCAATTCAAAATCACTCACACCGTGCGGTACGTTCATTATGTAAGGGTGACGAACCATGACAACAGAAGACTCAACCACGATACGCGATCTGACTGCCACGTCACTCGGCATTCTGTGGGCTGTTCTGGCCGGGATATTGGTCATTGTTGGTCGTTATTCCTTCTTGTTTTGGGGAAGCATACCGCATAACGGAACGTGGCCGCTCACTGGATCCGCATTTGAGAGCATTCTCTGGGCCTTGGCCTGTCTGACAGCTGGATTCCTCTTTGGATTTCTCTTTGGAATTCCAAAGACCCTCCAGAAGCCACCCTCTAACATCAGCCAAGAGACGAGCAGCAGCACTTCTTCTTCGCCGAAAGTGTATGTCAACAGGCTGCTTGGAGTTAATACAAATCTCGAGGAAATCTCCGATTGGCTTACGAAGATCTTGGTAGGAGCAACCCTTACCCAGCTTGTAAAGATCCCCGCTGCCCTTGCGCGTGCAGCAGTGTATGTGGCAGGTTCCGGTGCGCCAGACATACAGAAGGCGTTTTGCGCTGCAATCATCGTTTACTTTTCATCTGTTGGGTTCTTGGCGGGCTATCTCCTTACTCGATTGTTCTTCGCCGGCGCGTTTGAACGCGTGGGACTGGGTGCGCCGTCAGCCGAGTTGATTGAGCAGCTCAAGTCAATCGACCTCTCCGGGGGTGCCGGTCCTGTGAACAAGGCCCTTCAAGATATTACAAAGAGGGTCAGCGCAACGCCCATATCTGCTAGTTTTTCCGGTGACGATGCTAATGCGATCACGGTGAGTTCGCTTGTACAGGGGAACCGATTGCGTGCCTTCGAGGCCAGTGATTTTGCTCTAAGGAAGAATCCTCGAGATCCCTGGGCTCTCTACAATCGCGCTCTGCTCCTCGCGGAGCCGAATAACGAAGCTAGTGTTGTGAATCAGCTCGAGAGAGCAAAGGAGGAGATTACCACTGCCACAAACCAGGACCTGATCGAGTCGATCTACACCAGCTTGATATATTACCGTCTCTATCTGCCGGCTCCTGATGGATACGAGAGCGCGATCCGCACCGCCGACGAATATTTTGAAAAATATGGCCAACCACGTAAGGCCAGTTTATTTGTAAACCTCGCGTGCGCCTATGGGCAGAAGTATGCCGACTTAGCAGCGAAGGACAGTCCGTCGGAGGAACTCAGCGCAGTCAAGGACAAAGCCGTCGACACGATGCGGAAGGCTATTGAGCTTGAGCCCTCGGCAAAGGATCGTCTTCGTCAGCTTGTGCGGGCAAAGCCAACCGATCAGGACAATGATCTCGTCGTATTTCTCAACGACCCGACTGTACGGCAACTCTTGGGATGAATGATGTCCTCGCAGAATTGTCGGAGAGTGGCGGCTTGAAGGAATTCGGCAGACAATCGTACCGGGGCTACGTTCCGTTATTTCATCCGCCGTTCGAAGGAGAGCCAAATGGCATTCACTGACCTTCGCGTTTATACCAATTGCGACTACGCCACCATCATCTGGCGCACCGATGCGCCGATTAAGAACTGTCGAGGCTTTGCTCTGGAACGCCAGGTTGCCGGGGCATCGGGAGATGCCGCAGATGGTTTTGTAAATACGTATGTCGGTTTCGCCGAACAGAAGCCGGAGAAGGCGACCGTTCAGCCGAGTACGATTTGGCCCATCCAACGGTATATCTGGTCAGACTATGCAGTTTCCCAAGGCCAGAAGGTTTGCTACCGCGTTATTCCTATGCTCCGCAACACAGCTAATGGGCCTTTAGTGAAGGCGGCGCAGAGTGAATGGAGCGGCTTTAGCGACTGGGCGTCCGTAGTGACTGAACAGACTCCCGGCTTCGGGGCGTACTTCAACCGTGGCATCGTTCCAGCCCAATTCCTCGCCAAACAGCTTCAGCAGAGTGGTTCTTTCAAAGCCATGTTGTCGAAGGATATCTCGACTCCCGGCTCGGCAAACCGCACATTCCTCTCCGGGGTCATGCGAGTCGAAATCCTGGCGCTGCTTGACAAGGCCAAACGGGATGGCATCAACATCTACGCGGCCCTCTACGAGTTGAACGATCCCGAACTGATGGATCGGTTGATCGCGTTAGGCCAGAACTGCAGCCTAATCCTCGGATCTGGAGCGTACAAGCCAGGGGTCCCCGACGAAAACGCGGCCGCCCGTAAGCAACTGAAAGGGAAAATCCGAGTCTTCGATCGGATCGTAACGAGTCCGCACTACGCGCATAACAAGTTTTTGGTGTTTTGTGATGCCAAAGGCAATCCTTCCAGTGTTTGGACAGGCAGCATGAACTGGACTATGACAGGTCTCTGCACCCAGGTCAACAATGCTGTTTACATCAAGTGTCCTGAACTCGCGACCGGATACAAAGATCGTTGGGATGCCCTCATGAAAGCTAAGTCCTCCTATCCGGCTACGCTGGCCGGAGCAGGCAGTCAGCCAACGAAGGCAACGATTTCGAAGGTCGAGATCGCTGCTTGGCAAGATCCCTGTCTTAAGTATGCGAACTTGAACGACGCAGCAAAGTACATTCAAGGCGCCAAGGAAGGGGTTCTGTTCCTGATGTTCAATCCTGGGACGGGAGACGGCAAGACCAAGGCATATTCCCTGTTGCAGGACATTCAAAAGCTCGACCCGGACTCGCTCTTCATTCGTGGTGTAGTCAATCAGGACCAGTCGCCTACGAAGGGCGCAACCGTAGCACTCACCAGTGGTAGCGCAACTGCGGAAGCGGGTGTCGATGTGATTACTCCCCACGCGCTAACCAGCACGGTGAAGAATTGGTTTCACCGTGAATTTCAATACAACATGGTGATGATCCACAGCAAGGTGGTAGTGGTCGATCCCTTTGGAAAGCATCCGGTCGTGATGACAGGGTCGGACAACATGGGACCGAAAGCAAGTCCAATGACGACAATCTCGTTATCATCGAAAATGCTCCCGGTTTGGCGGCTGAATACGCTGTGAACATCATGGGCGTCTATGGTCATTACAAATGGCTCTACAACGCCTGGAAGAAAGCCAGTGACGCACAGCCACCCGTGAAAAAGGGACAGAAGAAACCTCCGGTTCTGGTCGAACCTCACTACGACGGGAATGAAGATGATGATAAGTGGCAGGCATTTTATACGTTGGGAGTCAATAAACAGGAGATCGACTTCTGGCTAGGCCAGTCATGATTGTCGCGGTCCTTCGGACGGGTCACACGGCAGCTCAGCGTCGAAAAGTCCAATAGGGGCCACCGCTAGCAGCGATGATTTTCTGAAGACCTAACCGTCCATCGGGAGGAGCTCCGCGCGTTAGCAGTTCATACAGATCACGAAAGATGACAAAATGGCCTGAGCCATACGCAGGCTTTGCCCGGCGTCGATTCGTGATGAGCCGGTCTTCGTTCCAATTGATGTAGTTCATTCTCTCCTTAGAGATGATGAATAATGGTTTCGACGGTGATACTCATCCTATCGCAGACCGCCGCTGGTGCTACCTTGAGGACGGAATACAGGGAATACTCAGCGGCGCGGATCGCGGCTGCTCCGGAGGCAGGCCATGACGAATAGTGGATATGCCTGGGGTAATGCTCATCGTCGCAACTGGCGCTAGTTTTCGAACGTTCTATTCTGAGCGAATAGATCTGGTGCTTTAGGACACATGTGCAAGTACGCCCGCACCCACAGAGGCTGAACTCTGAGCGTCCCTTCGTTCACAATGTTCTTGGTCGCCAGCCACCTCGCTTACTAGAAAGTCTGCGACCTCCGTGGCCTCTGCAAGGGTCTGGACGTATGGATAGACGACCCTGGCAAGTTTAAGGTGGTTGACAGGTTCCTTATGCCGGACCGCCGTGCGGAGGTGGGTTTGGGCGTCTGACGGCAGGGAAAGGAAGAGTGCGCGTACTTCATCCATGTGTGCTCCGTGCGTTCTCACCTACCTATTGCTTCGCTTTTCAGAGCGGAGCGCGTTCAACTTGACCATCATTTTCTCGTGGCAGAGGTTCGATTCCCACACGATTGTCCATTCATCTGACGGGAGGTCATCCCCGTCCCCAAAAATCTCTACTTCGCGCCGAAACGCCTCTGTCTTTTCCGCGGGACAACGGTCGTCTGAAAATGAGATTTGGGATGAAGGATTGATAGCCCTATAAGCGTCGCGGTTCTCTTGCACTACCGCATCGCTGATCGGAACTGCGGAGGAGAAGAATCTGAAATCGCGTGGAAAGTAAACATGATTATGGCCGTGCCGGCAACGAACTGCCCCAGGCTTCACGTTTTGGGCGCCAGGTCCGAACGACGATGGATAGGGACAACTGTCGAAAGCAACCGGTTCCGAGCAAGTCCGGCACAAGACACCCCAATAGGTCGTCTCATTGTCACTCTGATTCATCTCGATCCGGACTCCGCTGGAGTTCGGTTGAGCGTGCCTGTACACGCGTCTTTGTTTCGTGATGCCCTCCATTGTTTCACTCAGACAGTTATTGAAACTCTTCGGGGTGTTGGCGGCAGACAAAAGAACAGCCTGGAACTCAATCTTCTCCGAAAGCAGGTCTTGCGGAGCAAATCGGCGTCGATCCCACCCGAAGCCGAACATAAGATGCTTGCCGTCCTTTGGGGAGCGGCAAGCACGTGGGGCATATCTTGCTCCTTGTAGCCTCAATGCAGAGTTTTGCATGAACAGAAGACAAAGCGTTAGTACCTCGCGCGCAGCGTTGCCGATAAGCAACTGGTTGGTTTTGGAACTGAGAATCTGACAGGGGAAGACACGGCGAGCAGCTCTTGCGATTGATCAACACTTTTCCTAGTGCTGCGAGCGTATCGTTGCAGCCGACTTGCTTCCTGGACTATGTCGCGGTTGAAGCGTTGGTCAAGCTTCCTTCTAGTAATGCCTACGATGCACCGCAGCGGGCTCACAGATTGGCCATAATTCCCGATCAATCTACCAACGTCGTCTGGATGGACGTGAACGCAGAAAATGAAATCTCCCGGGCGGGAGAGCAGTATGATACCGGCTTCATCCGGATGATCTACGAGCGCGCGGACTATATACAACAGCATCTCGCGAACCTCACGTTCTGCTCCGGCGTCGTTGTTCGGCGTCGTTACCATGCCACTCCTTTGTGCCTTCGCAGCAAAGCAAGAGAATTCTCTCAATTACTGCTTATAAGCAACACAGCCCAAGTGCGCGTTTACAGTGCCGCCCCGGTCTCCATCCCGCCAATTGGTGATTCGACCCAGAGAGTTAGGGCAACGTCTTTTTCAAGGTGTTTCCTATAAGCAACAAGCGTCAGTAAGTCAATGATTTAGATAGGGATGCCCTCTAGCCTCCTACGTAGCGCGCGTTGCGCTCAAAGGAGACTTACCTGTGGCAAAACTAGTCTTACGCAAATCAACCCTCGCCTTGGTTCTTGTGCTGTTGATCGCCGGTATCGGTAAAGGCTACGCTCAACAGGCACCTGCCCCGATACCCCCCACGTTTCCCACGCCAGATGACCCAGGCGGCGGCACGCCACCGCCCCCAGACCCCGGCCCCAGCCCCTCGCTGACAGCGATACACTGGACGTAAAGCTCTGGAAGACCATCCACTCTGGTGGTCGCCCGAGCGGAGCGCGAAAGATGAACTTGTCCGGCTTTGATCGCTTCGTTTGGGCGGCCTCCTTCTGCGGCCAGATATTATTGCTCTTGGTGCTCTGGATTCGGCACCGGGCGAAAACCTTCCCCGTATTTACCATCTATACCGTCGAGAGCATCCTAAAGACCATCGTTCTCACGGTAGTCTTTTTCCATGTCTCCCAGCGCGCCTACTCCTACTCGTACTGGTATATGGGATTCGCAGATGAAGCCCTTCAACTCCTGGTCTTTTACGAACTCGCCGTCCATGTCTTCTGCCCCACGGGTGTGTGGGCATCGGATGTGCGCAGAACATTCTTCGGATTGGTCGGCGCAAGCACTCTGGTAGCTCTCCTTCTGACGTGGCTTGCTCATCCTGCAGCGCGCCTTTCAATCCAGATCTTCATTCTGCGTAGCAACTTCTTCTCCGCAGTCTTATTGAGCGAACTCTTTGTCGGCACAATGGTCCTGTCGGTTACCGTGGGATTACCCTGGAAGACTCACGTCGCCAGGATCGCTCAAGGGCTGGGCGCCTTTTCCATGATTTGCGCTGCAAAAGACATTGTTTCTAATTACGCCGGTATAGGTCGGGATACGCATATCTTCCGTGAGATGGGTTACATCCAAGTCCTAGCCTACCTCGCCTGCGAAGCATACTGGATCGTCACGCTCTGGCAGGAAGCGCCCGCGCCGCGCGAACTTCCCGAAGCCATGCGAACAAAGATTTATACTTTGCAGAAGCAGGTGGAGAGTGACCTGGAGAAGATTCGGAAATGGAGGGGGAAGTGAGGAACCTCTACTTTGTCGTTCTTGCAGTTCTTTTGATGGTCGCGCTCAGTGCCATCCTCGTCCGCTATTATCTTCGCGCGCGGCCGTCGGAAGAGACCACGTGGGAAGACATGCTCAAGCGCCTCACCTGGATCGACCGGGACACAATCGCAATGATCGCCTTGGATGTCATCGACGAATCCGGGGAGCCCAGGCCGCAAGAGGACAGTTTTGCTCTGGATCCGTCCCAAATTTGGACTCTCTTAGGAGGTCTTGAAGGCCTCGAAGTGATCGAGCAGAACTGCCACGTTCTCGTTGAACTCGCGACGTACATACAACAATGGTATCCAGAAGCTCTTGTAGCGGCGGAACAGTTGCGTCTCAATGCCCGAGAGATCGAATGGCATGTCGGCAGACTTAAGGGTGCAGCCGAAACCGGAAACCTGCAATCATCCTTTGCCGCCTACGCTCAACGCGCTACGGTAACGTACTACCTCATGACTAAACACGTTTTGGAACTTTACGGTCAGGTTGGTTTTCCACGACTCGTCGACCTACAAAGAGCAATCTAATAATCAGGCAATCCGTCGCATGAGTACGCCGGCAACGGTGCCGATCACCTCAATCTCTTTCTTGTACCTCCAGCGTTTGACCGTTTCAAAGGAAAGCGGGTGGGGAACCATAGTCAACCACTCCGAATCCCTATCAAGCTCGCAGAAGCCAGAAACATAACCCGTTCGGGTGAGCAGAAAGTAGATAGGACGGTCGAATTCGTGCTTCCATTCCTTTCTGCCCGCGATTGCGCGCTTCAGCGTATCAATGAGGACGATTGACCCACCTCGGATCATCGGTTCCAGCATCCGGTCTCGCTGCCCGATCACGCCTCTCTTATAGTGGCTCGGCAGAATTCCTTGCACTGATGACGGAAGCAGGGTAGTTGCATCGGGCAAGGGGTCTGTCAGAAAGCTATCTGGCAGCCACTGCTTTGCGTACTGCTCCAAAGAGCCCGATGAAAGCAACAACGTGGCGTTCGGAGCCGAGACCTGGCTAAGTTCGTGGCCCGGTCCCGTTCCTGACTCGGGGCACAAAGCAATCATCTGTTCGGCAGTAAGGCCATAGATCACCGCAAGAACGATCAGCTTCGTCGCAGCAAGCCCGCGATCTTCCCGCTCAACTCTATCCAGCCAGCTTGCCGAGATTCGATAGGCAGGGTTCTGCCATTGCGCAGCCAACTGGGAACTCCGCTCTTCGACCTCCCGCAACGAGAGTTTCCATCGCAATCGGGCCTCGCGAAGCTTGTCCCCAATTCCAGCCATTCTGGGCTCCTGCACTCGCAGAAAGAGTACCCCATTTGCGGGCCAGGGAGGAAAGAAATTCGCTGAATTCCATAAGCCAGCACCGACATGGGAGCAAATCCGAGTCGATTGAAGAATTTGGCAACGATTGATGGTTCCCTAATACTCGACTCAGTTGTGGGGTTGCCCTGTGAGCCTTCTGAAGGCTAGCATCCGACCGCACACCCCCCGTCCTGGCAATGGGGGACTCACGTCTCGACTGGAAGATGACCGCTGCAGTGTCACAGTGCGCATAGGATCCGGCCGTTCCAATAACATCGGAATGCGCTCAAATCGCCGCATGATGCGCTCCTCCATCCCCACGGGCGGCACAGCACCACTCATAGCTAGTAGGGTCTTACGGATGCTGTCTTCGTTCCTATCCCTCATAGGTACTCCATTTCTCTGCCACTCCCGTCGAGACGTTAGGATCCCAATCGTGTCCTACGACCAATTCCAGACTTAAGCCAACCGTTCGCTGCAGGATCCCATCGACTCGCTTCCAGCGAAGGGCTACTAAGAGGCGGTAAATCCGAGCGAAGGTGTACCCCGGCTGAGTAAGGTCGTCGGGCGAAATAGGTGTCTCAACGCAGATTACACGGGGATCCGGAAACATAATTCTGCGCGAATAAGGTAACACTCTGCTATCCCTCACTTCAAAAAACACGGAGGATTCTAGCATCCCTAGCAAGCCTGTCAAGGAAACTGTTGGCACTTTGTCTTCGCAATAAAGTTGATTATTGGGCAAGTTATGCTTACGCCGACTAGCTGCCAGTCTAATCTTCCCACAGTCGGTTACCCGTTAGCTGAGAGCGCTATAACGAGTGACGCGGAAGATCGTCCGCGTAGTAATGCTGACGGTTGGAGCTCATGCAGTCTCAGGAGATTTAACGCGGAGAGGTTATGAGCAACGGCTCGATTTGTTGCTTATTCACAACACCTAAGGAGCCCTTCGTTGCTTATTGGTAACGTACTTCGGTGCTTCCCGAAGCTCCCGTTGTATCGTTGATATTCCCGTCATCACCTACTGGCTGCCTTAACGAAGAGTATTTGCAAGGTTCATTTAGAGCAATATTGTGATCGGCTCCCGCTATCGCTGGTGACTGCACTCACATCGGCCAGTCTAGCCAACGTCACATAACACATCGCCGCTCATTATTTTATTTAACTTTGCCGCACGATCAGGTGCGAGTTAGGGTGTGACCGTCGAGAGGCAGGAAGTAACTGGCACGATGCTTGGGTTACTTGCTGGCTTGAACGATCGTAAGTCGACGGAGGCTAGTTATGTCGCGAGCACGTATGCTGGCTAAGGCCATCGTAGGCCGTGCAGGAATTCTCTCAGCGGTCGCATTACTCGGAGGCCTGTCTTCGTTGGGGGCGGCGACTCCGGTACCACAACAGAGTGACCCGGCCGCCATCCAGGCCATGGAGAATGTTCTTGTCCAGTCGGGTGGAATCGCTGCGTGGAGAGGCGTTAGCTCGGCGAAAGAAAGCTTCTCCGTTCTGCAAGCAGATGATACGAGCTCTCATATTATGCTGCTCCTCGACGACTGGTCGTTGGAGAGTACTCGCTACAGGCGCGCGGTGCAAGGACAGAAGAGGTCTCCTGAGGACCACAACGGGGCAACAACGTTCAAATTCCGTGCAGGGACGACACGGTTAATGACAGCCCCGGAGTTTGACCAAGCGACGACGCTTGTGGGGAGATTGCCCGCGGCAGCGGCGGAGGTGATGCTGCGACGGCCGGAATATGTACTAAAGATCTCGCAATCCCAGAAATGCAGGTCTGGGGACATCTGCATCGACGTATTCCGCAAATCAGGTTCTGCTCTTCCCGCTTCTCCCGAGCAGCAATGGAAGATCTCCTCGAACACCGGTCTTCCAACATCGATTCGATATCGAACTGCAAGCATTGGCCCGGCAACAACACCAAGCTGGAGAGAGATCACCTTCGTGAAGTTCGCGACGGAGAATGGGCTCGTCGTCCCCGTGACGATAGCCATGGTTGGAGGAGGAAAACTTCAAGCCTGGACGTTTGTGTCACTTAACGTGAACCCTGGCTTTGATACCGCACGGTTTGACCAGGAGGCTACACAATGAACTGGCGCAAGGTGTTGTGTGCTTTCGGCATCGCGTTCCTAGTTCCAGTCTGTCTTGCTCAAGACATCACAGATGTCGAGGCAAAGCCCTACGGCTCCTATACCGGTGGAGCAATTGACACCGTCGACTTGGCCACCGGGAACTTGATGCTGAATATTCCTTTGGTTTCGTTCCCTCAGCGGGGCACACTTCCGCCGTTGTCCTTCTCGGTGGAACTGAACAACGCACCTTACACTCAAGGCGGATGGGCCTGCGATCCGAACAATGGGCCAGTCACCGTCTACGAAAACAATCCATATGCAATTGAATGTGCTGCGCTCAGTTCCAGGTACGACACGTCCCCACCGGGCGCGCCCTATACATCGCTCAACTCAAACTATATGTATTACACAAACGCTCATAACATCTACACGATCACCTCATATAGCTATGCTGTCTGCCAGGCCTTAACTGGCTACTATAGCGAACCATGCGGCATAGATGCAGTTTGGGGTGAGGAAGATAATGCGATTGTCCAGAATGTAGGAGCCTATCTGACATCATCGTTCTCCGGAGGGATAGTCACGGGTCAGTTTAACTTCCAGAATGGGGGCAGTAGTGGAAATGGGGGCTTTGGCTCGGCCGATTACGAATACAACCTAATCGACCCATCGGGTACGACGCATGAACTTGAATCCGATGCAGCGTTGCCCAATACTTTTCGCGCACCAGATGGTTCGGGCTATACGTTTGTTCCGTTAGGGGGCAATGGATACGATCCGGGCAATGAGCAAAACTATGGGGAGGGGACATTCTCCCTGCAATACTCGGACGGAATAAATCCGGCCAACTATTGGCTGGCCTATGCGAATGCACTCGCAGTTGAGAATGAGAACCAAGGAGGTGTGCGTCTCGGCGCCGTCCAATCTCCCACGGGAATCCAATACACAGACACAATTGTTTCTTTCGCAGTTCCTTCCTATAACCAAGCTTACCCGTGCAGCCTCGGCTTTGAATACTGCATCCCTCGCGCGCTCGTTTCAACAGCCAGCGACCCAGCCGGCAACACCATTACTCGCGGTCCATGGTATTGGTCAGGCTATTACTCACTTGCATCTTCGAATGCTCCGTTTGGAGACATTCAATCATTCTATAACAGCCTGACCCCGCAAGGGCCTTATTACATTGATTCCAATCTGCGAAGGATTCCAGATGCGATCTCGATGCAGGCGACGATGTATGGGTGGCAGCAGATAGATTCCACGCACTACAGCATGCCTTGGACAGTGCCAGGGCCCAACGGTAGCTCTGTCACCTACGTAATCAAATATACGCAAATCGGCAATGCCATTAGTTGGAACGGACAAGGGACGCCTGATCCAGCCACGGACATCGATGCCAACGGATGGGCAATCAGTTCCGTAACACTACCAAACAACACTTCGTGGCAGTTTACCTACTCGGGGCCCGATCTACAGTCGATCACTACACCAAGCGGCGGCACTATCACCTATACCTACGCCGCGATGACGAACGGAGAAAACGCGCCAGTCGGAACTAGCCGGTGTAACGCCACCTGTCATGCTGTCCAAACGCGGGTCGAGACCGACGGCCTGGGTTCTAATGTTCCTGGCCAGCACAGTTGGACAACAAACTACACCTACAACACTCTCGCCAGCTTGGCTGGCTGTTCACCAATTCAGGCGTCGGGTGAGCCCGCCACGCTTTATGCGTTTTCAACGACGGAAACGGACCCGCTTGGCAATGACACGGTTCATAGCTTCTGCGGCATGCCGAGCGGATTCAGCGTGCCGGCAGCGAATCAATACCATGAAGTGAAGACCGATTATTACCAGGGAAGCAGCTCCGGCGGCACTTGGCTGAAAACTGTGGCGACCTCCTATGAGGCCATGTCCGACATTTCACCAGCCGTTGACAATTCGAGAACGGTCGGCCTCATCAACGTTCTCCCCACCCAGATTACAACGACCACTCCGTCGGGGACCTCGACAGACATAAGACAGTACTCACACGACAACGGAACAGTGTTGTTTAACGCCGAGCGAATCGGCTGCATTGGAAACGACATCGGTCCCGGCGGCTCTTACGGATGCTCTTTGACGGGGTCCACGGTAGCCGGAAGCACCACAATTCCAATCAGCTACCTTGCGCCGACGACCGAGTCGACGCAGGACGAATCTGGCAACATTCTTCGCACCACGAAGACGACCTTTGAATTCCAGAGCCCGCTCAGTCAGTCCTACACCGGCGCGAATCTCATCGCTCTTCCCTTGTCGGTGTCTGTGTCGGGAGCTGTCAACGATGCTTCAGGAACGACTACCTATAAGTACGACGAGAGCAGTTACGAGAGTTTACCGGGAGCGTACGGTAATCAGACGTCAAAAACCGATTCCTACACGATGGTGCAGGGATGGTCTCCCACGTCGGTGACAACTCACACCGCATACAACTCCAGCGGCATGCCCGTCACCAAGATCGATGGGAGGGGGTACCCGACTCAGATCACGTATGACTCAACTGGAATATTTCCGTACGAAATCCAGCACCCGACTACCGCTAATGGTGTATCGCACATTGACTATTACTGGTACGACCCAACCACCGGGGATCTCGACAAACACAAGGATGAGAACGGCGAACCAACCACCTACTCTTACGATCAAATGGGACGGATTACCTCCATTGGATATCCTGATGGAGGCGGTTCGTCTTTCTGTTACACCGACAGCGGAACTACGTGCAGCCTCGGAGGGTTTGAGGGATCAGTCCCGTTCTCCTTGTACACCAACACGACTGCAGCGCCAGACCCTGCTATCGCTACACTGCATTCCTATGATGGATGGGGCAGACAGTATCAGAGCGTTGTTCTGAGCGATCCTCTCGGTGCGACTACGGTGAACACAACCTATGATTGGGCGGGCCGCGTAGCATCCGTCACGAATCCGTTCCGAAGTACGAGCAACTCTACCGACGGTACTACTTCCTACACCTATGATGCGCTCGGAAGGAAGACGATACAAACGCAGCCGGACGGCAACATGCAAAAGTGGTGCTACGACGGAATAGCCACTAATTCGCTGTTGCAGGGCAACTGCCTCTCGCGAAACATGCAATATGGCTCTTATGCTCCGACGGAATGGACGGACGTATGGGACGAGACGGGCCGGCACTCGCAACAGGTATTCGACGCTCTGGGACGCATGGGCAGCGTTATCGAACCAGATCCGAGCTCTGGCAACTTGGCCATGGAGACCGACTACTCGTACAACCTCTATGGCGATCTGATGCAGGTTAATCAATACGGGCATGCCACGACCCCGCAGGTCAGCCGCTATTTTTGGTACGACATGCCGGGGAGGGTCACCATCGTCCAGAATCCCGAAACAACGGCCCCGGCACAAGCAGGCCAATACTGGCAGAATATCAGCGCGGAGTATTACGTTTACGACGCCAACAACAACCGCACGCAGATGACCGATGGTCGCGGAGTCACGACGACCTATCTCTATGATGCGCTGAACCGACTGACCTCCAAGACATATACGGGAGACTCGAGCGGTGCCCCCTCATCCTGCTACCAATATGATGGCTCACATACGGCGAACTTGTCCGGAAGACTGGTGGCCGAGTGGACGCAGAAGGGTACATGTTCGTCTTCTCCAAGCAGCGGGGCTCTAACGCAAACGCTGTTCTCGTCTTACGACCAGATGGGTCGAGTCACGTCAAAGCAGCAATGCGTACTCAGTGTCTGTTCGACCGACTTCTCCGGGCAACCGACCTACACATATAACAAGGCCGGCAAGCTGAGCACCTATGACGATGGCGTGGAGAAGAACCTGTTCACCAACAGCTACGACGCGGCGGGACGATTGCAGACGCTTACGAGTAGTTGGAACGACTCTTTGCATCCGCCGACGCTATTCACCGCGCATACCTACAATCCAGCTGGCGGCCTAACGAGCGCGCTCTATGGGACTGGGCTCACGGTGACCCGGACATACGATCCGCGGTTACGCATTACCAGCGAGACCGACGGACCCCAATTTTCTACGCCGCCACCGGTCACGATCAACATCGTAGGCTCGGAACGGTTCCTCCTCGGATCGGAGCAGATCCAATGAAAACGCATCCGGTTACCACGGAGCTTTGTCTCGCTCGCTTCATCGCATGCCTGGCATTAATGCCACTGTGTCTCGCTGGGAACTCTCTGGCCCAAGGGGGCACCATTACTACAATAGCCGGGACGCCCGGCGGTCCCGGGTACTCGGGAGACAATGGACCTGCCGTCAACGCACAACTTTCGGGTCCCGCAGGAGTTGCGCTGGATTCAGCGGGCAACCTCTATATTGCGGACAGCGAAAACGCCGCCATTCGCGAGGTCACGGCAGGCATCATAACCACCGTGAATACTGGGGGTGTGCTTCAATGGCCGACCCAAGTGGCGGTAGATTCCTCGGGCAACCTTTTTGTCCTGGATATTTGGACTTGGACTGTATATGAAATTTCCGGAGGAAACGCCACAGCCTTGAACCAAAGTGGCAGCACTACTGCCGTGACGGGCGAATCCATCAACCCATATTCAGGTCTTGCGGTCGACTCTTCTGGGAATGTCTATACCGCCGATTGGGGCGGCTGGATCGACGAGTATCAACCGAGTACAGGCAATTGGGTGACGATCTACGGTTTTTCATCTCCAACCTCGATCGCAATCGACCACAATAACAACATCTACGTAGTGGACGGATGCAATATCGACGTCATCTATGCAACTGGAACGATACCCAATGTGTCGAACCCGTCGCCCGGCAACATCTACACCGTGGCGGGGAGCGTTGGGGCGGATGGAAACCCATGTGCATACCGGGGCGACGGCGGCCCCGCCACTAGTGCGCAGCTCAATAGTCCGCAGAGTGTGGCCGTCGACTCGGCCGGAAACGTCTTTAGCCTGGAGATCAGTGCGGTCCGCGTAGTTGTGAATACCGGAGTCATTCATACGATTGCGGCTACCGGAGGGACCTGGAACTGGTGGTCCTTGGCGGCGAGACAAAGCAATCTCTACATCGCAGCGGGCTCAAGCAATGTCGTACTGGAGATGAATTCCGCGGCGAGCGCCCCTTACCTCGATCCAACGCCAGGCCCCACTGTATACGACTCCGGAACTGTATGGCTGGTCCTAATGAACGCCCTGAATAAGACGTTCATTGTGCCTTACGGGCCGGGTTCGACTTCCGCAAGTGTCGCGTCGGCTCTTGCCGATCTGGTATCGTCGAGCCCAGATTCACCGATTACCGCGGAGGCGAACGGGGCCGCGCTAACACTCACACTGATTGATCCGGAACCTGCGTTGGTGGTTTATGCGCTAACCGGCGAGACGAACAATCCTAGCCTCTTCGGCTACCTTAATTGGGCGTATCCATGGAACGGGTATCTCAATGCGGGCGACACTGCTAGTGCCGTGTATCACTACAGCATCACGCAATCCGACGGCTTTGACAGCGGCTACGATGCAAATGGGAATGTTGTGGGCTATATCGATTCGGTCAACGGCACATGGAGTTTGACCTACGACAATCTAAATCGACTGACCGCGGGCACACTTAGTCAGAATTATTATGGTACAGGTCCCTACTCCGCATGGTATGACGACTTCGGCAATCGGCTCCAGCAATCTTCAGGATTCTCGCGGAACGTGGATGACTCGGCGCAATATGACAATCAAAATCATTTAACACAGTGGTATAACAACACCTTCGGGCCTTTTTCTGTGCAGTATGACGGAGCGGGTAATATTGTCGATGACGGAGTATACGCATACATCTACGATGCAGAAGGCAGAGTGTGTGCACAGGGAGTTCATCAATACCAATACGGATATATTGAGTGGACGCAGTTCCTCTACGATGCGGCTGGCAACCGCGTTGCCAAAGGTAACATCGACTGGGCCTCATGCGATACAACGACGAACGGCTTCGGCCTCACGAACCAGTACATCCTCGGCCCGAACGGCGAGCAGATGACGGAATTGACCGCGTGGTCTGGCGCTCCAACGTGGGCGCACACAAACGCATTCGCGGGCAGCACGCTGCTGGCGACCTATGCAAATGACGGCATGGGCCAGCATTTTCGCCTGACCGACTGGCTCGGAACCACCCGCGTGCAGGTCAGCCCCGCCGGTAGGGTCGAAACAACCTGCTCCAGCTTCCCCTTCGGCGAGGAGCCGGGGAATATTGGATATGGATCGGCATGCGGAGCCGCCACTGAGCAATTCTTTACCGGCAAGGAAAGAGATCCCGGAAACGGCGGTATGATCGCAGGCAATGATTTCTTTGGTGCCAGATATTACAGTTCGAACGTAGGCCGGTTCCTCAGCCCGGACTGGACCACAAAGGCAAATGATCCGGTCCCGTACGCAAAGCTAAACGATCCGCAGTCGCTCAACCTGTATGCGTATGTGGGAAACAACCCGCTCAGTAGGACTGACCCGGATGGGCACTGCAGACTCGAAGGAGCCGAACTGGGTGCCGGGTGCAGTGCGCTGAACGAGGGTGCAGAGATGCTTCAAGAGCACACCCATATTGGAGGTTGGTCCACTAAGAAGGACACCACACCAGCTAGGTTCATAATGAAAGGGAAACCGAAGGACCATGGGTCATGGACGGAGTACCACTATCAGCTGACCAACGCGGAAGGGAAACCATTGACGGGAACGACAATATACGATCACGATGGCAGCCAAAACACCGCAACTGAGTATTACTATAACCAGGGTTCCTTGAAGGACCCCATCAGCACAGGCCGTCTACCGTATGGCGTCGCGACGGATTCGGTCGGTTGGGGGCGTCTAAATCCGAAGGATGTGCCCAAAGATGACACTGAGCAGAAACTAGATATAGGCTTTACCGTTGACTATCTAGGGAAAATCTACCCCATCACCACTGTGATGGAACACGATAATAAATACTCAGACGGGAAGTATGCAAACACTGTCAAAATCATCGTTCCGTAATCTCTGGTAAATCACTATGAGACAGAAACTTATTGGTTTCGATATCGTCGCACTTATCCAGATTGGTTTTCTTTTTGGCACGTTATCCCAATGCATGGGACAAGCTGACCAGACTAGAGGAAATAGCAATAGAAGAATCATTTTGGCGGCTCTGCAGCCTGTGCTGCTAGCAGATAAGGAGGGAAGCCGGATCGAATATGCGGCCGCGCGATGTTCAACTAATCCGAAAAGTTCCTTGTTTTTTCCGGCCGATATAATCCCGTTTCCTCAGATCAACGTTAAGTCGCCAAAACAAGGTCAGTCAGGTGTGGCTGCGGTTGGTGAGATGTTTAGCGACGACAAAGGAGTTCGGGTAGCAGATCGCGTGCCAGGTGTAGTTGATATAACAATTGGTGATGTGCCGGACGCTATTCTGGGTGTGAGAATATCTAGCCTTAAGCTCCGAAGAACGGAGCGATACGATCCAGCGGCGGCGATAGGTGCAATCGAACAAACGAAAGAAGTAGACGCCTTTATGCGTCAAACTAACATGTCACTACCGCCTATCCTTGGCGGCCTAATTACGCCGCCTCTACCTGAGCTACCACACATGAGGAGTCATCTGACAAATGTGACTTTCGGCGAAGCGCTTGATCTTATTGCAAAAACTTTCGGGGGAATCGTTGTGTACGGAACTTGCGAACGCCCTAACAATTTGTTCTATGTTGACTTTGTTAGCCTGCAAGGCGGCATGTAGAACGTAACTTGTTGGTCAGCCAGAACGGTTTCGCCTACTACAGGCACATCTAGCGTAACGCATCCTCATTGCCGCCTCGCTTTATCGGCTGCCACTTTGTTTAACTCAGATCAGCCGGCCTTGGGAGAGTAAGAAATGACATGGGCAAGTATCGCAATTCGACGTGGAACGTTCGCAAGCAGTGTTGCTATTCTTAGCGCCTCGCTATGCAGCACGCCTGCATTTTCGCAGAGCACGAATGTTGTGAGTAGTACGTGGACCGAGCGACAGCGGCAAGCGCAATTGGACACCCTGACCAAGGCCGTGAGCCTGACGCCGGACCAGGTGACGCAGGTCAAGGCGATCAACGACGACGCGACACAGAGAATACTGACTCTTCGCAACTCCGGGGAAAACCCGTCTACTGCTCGTTCTAAGATCGTGGCGATCGAGACCGATCAACAGACTAAGATCAGAGCGCTTTTGACCAACGATCAGAAGCCACAATTCGATGCGTACATCGCCTCCCAGCCGCATGGCCAGCGTCCCAACGGCAAGCCACGCAAAACCGTTGCGACCCCTCCGCCTCAGAAATAGCCGTGGGCATTGACGCAAGACATAGGAACAGAACGCGGCCACCCGCCGGAGTGGCTGATAGACTGAGGGAGAGAGCGAATCCCTCGACGCCGCACCCAGGGAGTCGAAATTGCACCTGTCAAAGCCTCCTGGATGTAGGCGGTTTCAACGCAGATCAACAGACACATTGATTCCAAACGAGTTGCAAGTCATAGATTTCACGGTATTTGAGAAAATCGCCTCAACCTGGCTACGAACCAGTAGGTCGGGCGTTCGAATCGCTCCGGGCGCACCATTCCAACTCATGCAAATCCAATCGGATGCTGCGATTTCGCCTAGAGCATCTGGTTTTTCTGCGCTTCCGATATTGGCGATTTTGAGACGGTAACTTCCTCAACGACCCTTCACGAGGAGATCCACAGGAAAACTCAAAATCCTGATCGGCAGATCATCTGCTTCGGGACCAGAGGGTCGGAGGTTCGAATCCTCTCGTCCCGACCATTTAAAATCAACGGCTTAATGGCTTCGACCAGCATGGGGATGGTGGCAGTCAGGGTATCACGGCGACGCACATGGCAGAGTTTGTGAGCGAGGATCGCCTCAACATGCCTGTCGTCAAGCGACTGGGAGATTCCCTCAGGCCATACCAGCACCGGTCGGAAGATGCGAGAAATCCCCGGCTCCATCATCCAATTTCGAGACAGCAGTAGCTTGGCCTCCTTGCGAACTCCTCCGATCGGTTCCAGGCGGCGCGTAGCCTCAAGTTCGCGCCTTCTCCTAGCGCCACAGCTTTGCGCATCGCCATCGAAACACTAATCCAGCTTGTTCCCCAGACGAGAAGAGCAACGATGGCTCCGCTATACCTACAACCACTATGCTGCGGAGGAGCCGACTCCACCCGCGCCCATCCTCTACTCGGCCTACATCCCGAAGAGCGGAGGGGCCTGGCACCGATTTTAGCCAGCAGACGGAATTCCCATACATCCTAAGCAAGTTCGGGATATAGTCGGACCGCTCGGGGGAGGGAAGTGACCTTACTTACACCGCCCCGAACGCCTGGCTTACGCTGGCATGGCCGCTTCGCGCGTTGCGTTGAGTAGATCGTCGCGCGTCATCTTGTATTCCGCGCTGCCCATTCCTACCGCCCTCATTACTGCCTTCCGCTGAGCGAGGGCGAACCAGTTTTTGATGTCTCGCAGGGACATGCCGAACGTGAGTTCACCAAGAAGCGGATAATCGCCGCGGAAGAGTGACTCGACCTTGGCTTGCTCGAACAGACCTTTCAGCATTCGGACCCGAGAGTTGAGATCGGGGAGGGGAACTACGAGCCGCTCAGTGAATCGGCTGAGAATGGATGGGTCGATGTTTTCCGGCAAGTTGGTTGCTGCGAGAACGAAAACCTGCCGGTGCTGATCGACAATACCATCCATTTCCTGAAGCATTTGGCTGATAACCTCCTGGACGAGAACGTCGTTACCGCCACCCATTCGCGCAGGCGCTACGAGGTCCAGTTCATCAATAAAGAGAATTGCCGGCGATACAGCCCTCGCCTTAGAGAAGATGTCGCGTACGTTGCCGGCGGCGTGGCCGACGTACAACCCTTTGAGGTCAGCTGCCGTAGCCTTGACAAACCCGAGCGAGCCTTCGTTGGCGATAGTGCGCGCGATCTGGGTTTTGCCCGAGCCTGCAGGACCCTCAAGCAATATACCTGTCGGGATGGACACACCTCGGGCAGCCCAACCCTCGGCGTCTTTCAATATGGCGCAGGTAGTCTGGAGTCGGGACCGTGTGTCGTCGCTCACAATAAGGCTTTCCCACGTGGCCCGGGTGTCAACGATTGGATTGGCAGCGGCCCTGATCTGACGAAGGACAGAAACGAAATCTACCGACCCGCCACCCTTGCCAGCCAACCGCTGGGCCAGCATCGCAATGTCGCGGCCAGACATCCCCTGCATAAGGTTCGAAGCGTTGGCGGGGAATGTGCCTTTGTAACCAGCCTGCATCAACTCCTGATTGAGAATAGCGATTCTGCACTTCTCGTCGGGCGGCATCAATTCGAGTTCCATCCCGAAGCGAGACAAGATAGCGTCATCAACGACCTCACGGCGGTTCGTGGCGCCGATGACCCAGATACCTTCCTCTTTGCCCGAGAACTCGGCAAGGAATGCGTTGGTGATCTCCTCGGAGACCCTATCGGTGTTCCCAGACCCCCTCTGGCCAAAGATTGCGTCAAGCTCGTCGATGAAGAGGACACAGGGCTTGCTCCGCCTGGCAACCTCCCAAAGTTCGCGAACCGCTACGGCGCTCTCGCCAAGATTGGTCTTCTTCAGCGTATTCACGCCGGCCTTGGAGAAGGGAATCCCGGCTGCTTCAGCAACTTTTTGCGCTAACAAAGTTTTGCCAGTACCTGAAGATCCTTTGAGGAGTAGGGCTGCTGCCATGTGCGTCGCGCCCAATAAACGCTCCAGCTGTTCCACAACTTCGATCAGTTGCTCGGTCGGAAGATGAACGCTTTGGAGAGCCTTTTGCATTGACGTGAGGCTGCGGAGCCTGCCTTTCAATAGCTGACGGAGGTGCACCAGCCAATCGCGCCGCGCTTGTGCATTAGCAATGCGTTCAAACTCAGGCAGCAGCGGTTGGAGTCTCTTTTCTTGCGCCAGCAGGGCTCGGTTAACCAATGGAGCGATGACGACTTGCCGATTCGTATTAGGCTTGAGGGCCTGCAGCTTCCGACGGGACTCGACTCGGGTCCCATAGCAGATGGACGCTGGAGAAGCGCCGTCCATATCGAAGGCAAGATACGCCTGAATTCTTCGGTCTCGATCGGTTGCAAGCGCAATGTTTGTATAGTCATAGCGGCCATCCGGCGACGGTCGCATCCGAAGCAGCTTGATAGCTTCCGAGTCGCCTGGGACGACAGCCAACAGGCCGAGGCTGCCGTGAAGTTTGAAGTAGCTCTTCGATGCGGATGCCATCCGGAATGAGTGAAGACCGCCGTATGCGCCCGAGACGATACCCCAATAGATCGACGAGCAGAAGGCTGCATACGCTTTATCCAGCCTTTTGCTTGCGCGTGTGGAGAAAGCCGTCCAGTCTGCAGGCTGAATGCAACCGGTGAGATCGCGCTCTATGTCAGCCAACTCGCTGCTCGCCTTCGCGATTCTGCTGTCGAGATAACTTTGAATCGTCATTTCCCGTTTTCCTCAACGCCATGACCACCATAGCGTGAGATGTTCCGCTAATCCACAAGGTTTGGGCCTAATTCGTAACAAACGTTCGCATAATGAGTAGCAAATCTACCAGGCCTAAAGGTGGCAGTGGTATATTTGTCGAGTGCCGTAATTGGCGAGTTGCGTCTGGAGGAACCATCTGTGTATTTGAAGACAATCATTACTGCAGTAGCACTTGGACTATTCCCATCGCTCCTCATGGCGCAAGCAATGCCGACAGCAGCTCGCCGGCTCGACATGCAGGTGGGCGGTTTGTTCTCCATCGCAAATCCCGGCATCGCCAGTGACGCAACCATTCGTTATGGTCACATGAACTTCAAAGGGGGTGCTCTGTACGCAACGCTTGACCCCACTAATCATCTCGGTCTAGAGATGAGTGCGCGCCAGGTGTTTGGGATAGAAGGCGTCCACGAGCGCACGTACCAGGTTGGGCCACGGTTCTACGCAACCTATGGTCGCTTCCAGCCATTCGCTAAGCTCCTCTTCGGCCGTGGGGTGTTCAATTTCCCGAATGATATGGCGAACCAAGGATTCACCGTAGGGGTCTTGGGGGGAGGCCTCGATTACCGTCTTGGACCGAGGCTCTATCTGCGCGCTGACTACGAGTACCAAAGATGGTTTGGATTTGGTACGCAGGTAAATGCTTTCCCGGGATCATTGAGTCCGACTGTCCTTTCATTTGGGGCAGCCTACCACTTTGGCGGCGGAGACGCGGCCTGCACATGCGAAAGGTAGGGCGAGTTGATTTCCGCTCAATAGAGGGCTTACGACATGAGTATCTTTGATTCTCCAGAACAGACGCATCAAGCCTTGATGGACGTCGGTTATCTCACAAAACGGGAAATCTCGACGGTGATCTATCTGGCCGGGAAACTCAACCGGCCCCTACTCCTAGAAGGGCCGGCCGGAGCCGGTAAGACTGAACTGGCCCTCTGCGTTGCGAAAGCCGAAAAGATGCGTTTCATTCGGCTTCAGTGCTACGAGGGAATCTCTGACAGACAGGCAGTCGGCGACTACAACCGAGCACTACAGGAGATGTTCGTTATCCTGCAGTCGAAGAACCAGACCTGTTCGTGGGACGAAATTCGCAAGCAAATCATCGGGCGCTCTTTTTTTATCGCAGGACCGCTGCTTGAGGCGCTCGAATCGCCCGAAAGGGTGGTGCTCTTGATTGACGAGTTGGATAAAGTGGACCACGCATTTGAGGCCACTCTACTCGAGATCCTTTCCGTCTGGGAGATGTCTGTTCCCCTTTTGGGCACCATCAAATCTACTCATCCGCCCTTCACTGTGATTACCTCGAACCAGGAGCGCTTTCTCGGTTACCCACTGCGTCGCCGCTCGTTCTATATTCAGATCGAACATCCTACCGCACAGCTTGAAGCAGCAATCGTAGCGCGCAAAACACCCAACGCATCCCACGAGCTGCACGCATTCATTGCTGGCTTTGCTCAGGCGCTTCGTGCCTACCCAATGGACAAATCTCCGTCGATCTCAGAGATGAATGACCTCGCGATGGCCCTGACAGGTCTTGGTCGGGTATCGCTCTATCCGGAGGACAAACAGATTCTATTGCCTCTGATTGCCAAGACCGAGGGAGATCGAAAGAGGCTTCTGATGAAGGACGGCTTCGAAAATCTCGTCCAACTAGCGAGGAAGAACGCGGAGGAAATGATTCGGATGGAACGTGTGGAAGCTGAGTCATTAGCGCCGCCGAATAAGGAAATTGCGGCGGCGATTAAGGGGGCCGCGGCGTGAGACTCCCAACTTTAGTGGCTGAGACAATCCTTATCGCCGCATCCTTCAAGTGCGGCGCACAGGCCCCACAGCGGGAACGTCCCGCCGAGATGGTCTATTACGCCAACGCTTATGCCGACTTCTACCACGTTCCCCGGGAGATCGTGTATGCCGTCATCACCCATGAGTCGGGGTGGAACGCCAAGGCCATTTCGAATAAGGGTGCGCGGGGATTGATGCAGTTGATGCCTGCGACTGCGGCGTACTACCTTGTTTCGGACTCGTTCGATATATCGCAAAACATCGGAGCGGGTGTCCACTACCTGGCTGATCTCCTCGCACAATTGGGCGATTGGCGGTTGGCGATTGCCGGTTACTATTGCGGCGCAGCCTACCCACGGCTGAAGGGTCTCGAGTATTCCAACAAAGACGTCGTTGAGTACGTGAACGCAATACAGCGGCTCTATACGTACGAACTCTCGATATCTCCGAAGCCGGATTCGCCACCTCTCGTACCCCCCACGGAGCCAATTCAGCAAGACACGCAGGAGGTAATTCCATGATTCGACGCGCACTCACAACACTTACCGTATCGCTGACACTGGCGACTGCGTACCCGCAGTCGACAAAGACGTGCCAGTCACCCGCTCTGAAACCTTCGGCCGCTATTCCGGCTTCGAAGCGAAAGCCAGCGGCCCAGCATGCGAAGCCTTCCGCAGCGACGACTATTCCGGCATCGCCCATATCTCGAAAACCGAGTGCAGTATTACCCACTGGTGTCAAAGCGTCAGTCATGCCGCCGCCTACTCCAGCGGCGGTGGTTATTCCGCCGTTCCCAACAACCGCGGCTACTTCGTTGAGCGCACCGTTGATAGTGCCACGCCCCAGGGATATATCGGTCCACCCAAACTTGGAGTTCGTCCCGACGTCCAACGTCATCGTTCGCGACATGCACTTGCGTCCGCTATTCACGTCGACGATCCATGTTGGAGAGGCTGTTACCTCGCTCGTCGTGGGAGCACCAACCCTATTCCAAGTCGAACACAAGGATAGCGAACCAACCCTCATCTTTGTGAAGCCTTCGACTCATCTGCCCGCAGAAAGCAATCTGCTCATTGCGCTAGCGTCTGGCGAAACGATCAGTATCCGTCTCATATCTCCGGGAGATGCGGGGTCGACTGACCCCACTGACTTTGTAGTGGATTACAGGGGACGGAAGAGCATGTTCGAAAGCCAAGCCGTCGTGCTGGGGACACCAGGGAGCAATTCGTCGGGCGACGCGACAGAGAACGGTCGCGATATGGTTGCCAACGAACATTCGTCTTTGCATACAGACATCAGCGCGCCCAAGTCCCCGGCGGTCCCTTCGAACACAGAATCAGCTCTTGATCACGAGTTTATGGTCGGAGCGCCGCATTGGGTAACAGTCCCTGAATTAGCCAAACTGATAAAGGAAAACGCATTGGCTCCAAACTGTATTGCAATTGCTATCGGGGATATTCGGCAAGAGGGCGGAAATATGGTGGTCAGCTTCTCAGTCCTCAATATCAGCCACCACTGGGTCAGTATTATGCCGCCCCAAATTGAGTTGACCAACCCACTGCTCAAGAAGAAAGACGCGAGGAAGCATGGATCCTTTGCTCAGCCGATTGCTTCCATCGAGTTCAAGTTGGACAACCCCAAGCTGAGCCCCGGCGCTCGTTCAGATGGCTCGATCACCTTCCAGAAGCCAGACACTAAGATCGCCAAAGAAAGCCTATTGCTTCACATAGCTACGTCCGCGTCCATCGACACGCCCGTTTACTACCCACTGCCGTTCGTGGCCCCATCATCTGAAGAGATCATCGCGCAACAGGGAGGTGCAGATGCCCGTACCAATTGAAAAACAGAAACCGTTGCCAACCGAGGAGACGGCAACTCCGGTTGCTGGCGCCGTCGAAACCCCGGAAACCAGCAACGACAAGGGCTTCTTCGTGTCCAGGCGGAAGGTGGACTTCGGGCAAAACAGTAGCAAATCAATGATGATCGCGGGTGTCGTAGCTGCGTTGGCCATTGGCGGTGTGTTTGCCTTGTCTCATCGAGAAGGCCCAGGCATTAAGAAGCCGCAAGCAGCGACGACCGCAGCGCCCGTGAAGCCGGTCGCTCAACCGAGCGCGGCATATATGCCGGGAGACCATGCAGCCGAGAATTCGGATGGAAAGCATGACCAGGCACTTTCGGCGAGCGATATTGAAAACACCAAAAATAGTAATCCTGACGGGGATGCATCCCCTTTCGCCGGCGCAAAGTCCCAAGTCGGTCCGAAACGACCGACGTTTATTACGTCTCCGAGCGTGCGCCCCACTCTCGGCGCGGTGCCCCCATTCCAGGCCCCCACCTACCAGTACGGAGCGTCCACAGTTCCGCCAATCCCAAGCATCAACACGGCTGCTGTCACCGAACAGGCCAGGGCCTACCAGGATGCGGTTACGAAACTGTCGTATGTTTTCGCAGCACAGCCTGGCTCGGGCGCCGGCGGCGCCGGCGGTGAATCAGTCAGCGAGCCGGTCACCAATTTTGGACTTGAGCCGGGCTTTCACCTCTCCGCTCATCTTGAATCGAGCGTCAGTACGATAGGAGGCGTTCCTGCCGTCGCGATCATTGAATATGACTGCCTGCGCGGGGGAAGGGTAGTCATCCCGGCCGGGAGCCGCGTCATCGGCAAGATTGGAGGCGCCAGCTCCACGGGCCTCGTTCAGATAGCGTTCAACGAAATCTATTTGCCCAACGGTACGACCGTACCTATCAATGCGGTGGCCCTGGATACCTCTCTTCATCCTCTCAAAGGGATAGTTACCGGGAAAAACACTGGCAAACAGATCATCCTCGGGGCACTCAGCAGTGCGGGTTCATTGGGCGCAGGTTTTCTTAACACCACCAACACTGTGACACAGGCGGACTTGGCCCGGAATCAGATTGCAGGCAACATCGGAAGGTCTGGAGATCAGGCTATCCAGCAACTACAGGTCGGCCAATCGATCGTTGTAACTGTGCCATCCGGCACGTTGGTTTACGTTACGTTCGTCGCTCCAGTCCGGGGAGGGCTGGCGAATCCGGCTCCTGCAACTGCGCACCCCGCGGCGGCAAAGTAAGGAAACCCTTTGCACCACGCAAAGATCGGACTCGCACCGATCCGATGACATTCTCGGTGTTTGGTAAAGAGAGGAGGAAAACAACATGCGTTTTGCAGTCGATTTTGCTGTGGCTGTGATTATGGTATCCCCGTTGGCTGGAATGTTGGCGGGGCATTTGTGGGCCCGAGTAAATCACAAAGTCTTATGCCAGCCCGCATCAGAGGTCCGTTGACGTAGTTGCGAAAGGTTGTCTACGGCTTTGCGCTTTGGTGTGTCGTCGTCGTTGTTTTGTCAAAATAAACGTGCCCGTAAAAGGTGGCAGTGGTATATATTCGCTGTAGGAAGCAAGGAGTTACTTTCATATGAAACGCATTCTCAATTCCACAAGGCCTTTGGCGACCCTGGATTCGTCAAACGGCTCTTCGAGTCGGGGCCGGTCTATGACCAAACCCGATGCAGACCGACCCCAACGTATCATGTGCTGGCTCGCGCTGATCTTCATGTTCGGCGCGGTTACGATCGGTCCGGTCATGGCTATCGCACAGACCACCGGCAGTTCGCCAACATTCAACGCAACAGTGCAGGGCCAATCCGCAAGCACCGTCGAAGGCACCTTCGGAAACGTTGTCAACTATATCGGGAATGTAATTTGCCCGGTCGGTGCGGCGATTATGGTTGCGGCTTGTGTTGTGCAGGTTAGGAGCGGTAGGGGCTGGGTCGGATCGGCAATTACGGCTGGCGGCTTGCTCGCGGTCAGCGGTATCACGCGACTCATCGAGTCGATGGTTACCAACGGTCAGTCCGCTCTCAAGTAATACCTGTCGCCCTTCGGGACGTTGCGGCGCAGGCCTCAACGCCCCTTTCTTTGCCGTACCGGAACCTAAGTATGCAAACGCCTCAATTATTCAATGCGCTTTATTCGCTTCTCCTGACGTGCGCGACGCCCCTAGCCCTATTTTGCTTTGTAATGGCCGGGTTTGAGTTGAGGGAGGAGGGGGGCTCAAATTTCTCCTCACATGGCGGCTTCTTTCGTTGGATACTTTGGGGCGCAGTGTTCCTGACGCTGACCGGGATATTCGCCTGGTTGAGTGCAGAGGGCTTCAATGGCGCGTTTGGATCCGGCGGACAGACGGCGGCCTATACCACGCCTATTTCAACTGCGGTCCATGATTTCGTATACAACATCTTGCTCGGTCGTATTGTCCCGGTGATAGCAGGGGCTTTGGTCCTCAAATCGCTCCTGGATACGGGGGAAGGGCGTAGTCCGTTCCCGTCCATCATTTCCGCGCTCTTCATCCTTGGCGTTGGGGGCTTCTTCAGTCAAGCGCAGGGATGGAATGACGGGTCTCAGTACGCTACCGCGGACCTACTGAAGAGCATGTTGAATTGGGCAATGACCTCTGTCGCTCCTGTCCTCGGGGCGATGTCAATCTATGGAGCAATCGTACAGTTCGTCCGCAAGCAAAACTGGTCTATCTATGTGATTGTCGGCGGTGGGCTTTTGATGGTGCCTGCACTTTGGGCACTCATTCAACAGTGGGCAGGAGTGACAGCACCATGACTTCCGAAACAGTAACTTCTCCAATGTTTGTCCGCTTGTTCTCGTGGTCTTGCGCATTCACCGTACTGATCGTCTCGCTTGGCTCGGCCCGGTTTGCGTTCCATCGCCTGCCGCTGCTGGCTCTGCTCGCCTTGACTGTTTTCAAGTTAGCCTCGATGTTCTACGTGGCTGGCCGTCTGATGGAACGAATCTGGTGCTCAGTCACTAAAGTGACCTCGCGCGCCCTTTTGCGTGACGGCGACAGTGAGGTCTCGCATGAATAATGGAAGCTTCTTGACAGGCATTCAGGGCCTAACGGAATGGCTGGGATACCTTATCCTCCCGACCCTGGCCGGTTTCTGCGTTGTGATGGCGATCTACAACTACCGGGAGGGGCGCAACGGTGAACGCAGTATGGTTGCGGCCATTCTATGTCTAATGGGTCCCGCATGTGCTCTCCTTGTCAGCGCGTGGGTAACAAAGGGCGCGCCGGCAGCGGCAGCGGGGGCAGACGCCTACTCTGGCGCACTAATGAACGCGCTCAACTGGGTCGGCAATGTAATCCTACCGCTCTCGGCAGCTTACAACGTGGCAAGGGGGGTGTTACAGGGCCAGATGAAGCATTTCAATAGCGTGCAAGATAGGGCCCACTACTTCATCGTTGCTTTCGCGTGCCTATGTGTTTCCGGCATTCTGCGCCTGCTTGAGCATTTTGTCCTAACCGCGAAGGCCGTTGCGTTCCTCCAGTTTTATATCCACATCTCCGGGGGTGTCCACTTATGCCTTTACGTGTGAGCCCTGTTTCTCGCAATCTCAATGCCCAGATCATGCTCTTCGGCCTTGAGTTCGAGGACCTGCTCGTCATAACCGTGCTTGGCGTGGCGGCGATGTTGATTGGGCAGTTCTTTTTCTCGGATCGCTACCTATTTTTCTTGCCGATGAACTGGGCCCTTTTGCTGATAGTGGTCGGTTCCAGTGTTCCATGTTTGATGCTGCTGAAATACGGTAAGCCGCGTGGATACACCGGCGCCCTCTTCAACTGGTACACAAAGCCACGGGCCTACTCAGGCCTTGAGCCAGACACGGCGCTACTCGGCCCGTACGTTGAATATTCCGAAGGAGACGAAATTGCCTAAGACAACCGAACAGAAGCTCAGGGAGATCACGCGGCCTGCAGTGTGCGAGTTGCTTCCCGTCCGCGACTTCCTCGACGATGTCATGATCCGGGCTGACGGCGCATATGTCGCGGGCTTCCATCTAGGCGGTGCCCTCTCCTATTTTATGGATGATGAAGGGCGTAACCAGACAAAGAGGACACTCGAATCGCTTTTCCTTACGATCCCCGAAGAGAGTATGCGCGTGCAGTTCCGCTACGAGGTTGTCGAAAATGTGGGCGCGCTCATGGATCAATATGAAGCTGCCCGAACAACGACGCTGGAACACGTCGTCGCGATGGACCAGCAGCGAGTGGATGCGTGGCGCGCTGCCGACCAGTCCGGAGAGTTCCTAACTCGCGTCGCGGCCGTATATTTCATCTGGAACCCGCAGACACATGCGAGGGTGATGGCGGAGTCGGGTGGACCTCTCAAGAAGAACGACCAGGCAAAGGCCTCGGGCGGCGGCGTAACCGGCTTCATTGAATCCCTGTTTTCTTCCGTCTCAGTGTCCAAGAATATTGCCGCGACCAGGGCGAAGCATTTTGAGAACCTCAACCAATTCGAATCGCTAATCATGGGGATGGAAACTTCCCTTACCAACGCGGAAATGCGGCCCAGGCGCATGTCTCACGAGGATCTATTCATTGAGATCAAGCGGGCGCTCTTCCCAACCGAGCCTGATACCTGCCCACTGAGAGCGTTTCCCTTAGCGGAACGCTACATCTCTGCGCGAGAGCAGTTGGCGTCAGTGTCAATCCTCGGCCAGGATGAAACCCACATCAACATCAACGGCCTGCTTTGGTCGTGTGTGACGTTCAAGTTGCCTCCAGACTCGACTTTCCCGGGGGTAATGCGCGAGTTGCTGACCCTCGGCTTTCCCTTGGTTATCAACTCGCATGTCACGATTCCGGACCAGCGCAAGGTTTTAGAGATGTACAAAAAACGTTACAAAAAAATGCAGGCAGCACTGAATGATGGAAAGGGAGGACAGAGGGCGGATATCAGTGCGGCAGTGGCCGCGAGAGAGATCCTTGCCGTTCAGGAGCAGATCATCGCAAGTTCTGTGAAGACAGCAAAGATGAGCATCTCAGTAGTGCTCAGAACGTCCCAGCCGGCCTTCACGGACGCGCAGCATGAAGCCGCATTGCAGGAAATGGCCGCGCGGACGCAGAAAGTGCTGCATGTTGTCGGACGGATGAACGGTGCCCGCGGATATTCAGAGAACCTCGCGCTGCGTGATCTTTTCATCGATTCACTGCCGGGTATGGCCGAAGAGAACAAGCGCGACCTGGATCTCCTTACGGAGCACGCCGCAGATTTGATCCCGGTTGAGGTTCCGTGGGAGGGCACCACTGATGACCCGGCGATGCTCTTCAAGACGCCCTATAGGCAGCTCATCCCCTTGTCTCACTTTTCTCCAAGTATCGAGAATGCGAACATGATCCTCGCTGCGACCTCGGGTACCGGTAAAGGTGTCCTCGTGGGGAAGATGCTACTGACCTACGCACGCCAGGGAGCCAAAATCTCGATTTTGGAGCGCGGTGATTCGTACGCTTGCGCGATCGAGTACATGGGTGGGCGAATGCTCACAATGTCACTCGACAGTGAGTACACGATCAACCCATTCGATCTGGAGCCGGGGGAAACTGAGCCATCAAACGATCACGTGAGCTTCTTGAAGACGCTGATCCGCTTCATGATTGGAGAAAACCCCAACAGTGATTCGGACCTTCTTGACAGCGCCATCCTCTTGTCTATTCGGGCGGCTTATCGGCGAGCGGCGATGCGGGTCATGCCGATCCCGACCTTGAGCGACGTGCGCGATGAACTGCGCTACTTCATCGACGAGGATAAGAGTGAACGGGTCAATGCAGAGGCTAAGTTAGCGTCAACAAAGCTCCGGCCATGGGTTGACGATGGGATGTATGCCAAGTTATTCGACAGGCAGACGACTGTCGATATGGATAGTCCGTGGCTCTACTTCAATATCGAACAATTGAAGGACGACGCCAAGTTAGAAGTGGCGATGAGCCTCCTGATCGCGTACGCAACAACCAAGCGTGCGCAGGGTAAAGGGAAGCAGCACTCAATTACGGTTCTCGATGAGTGTTGGTCGCTGCTGCAAACCAAGAGCCTTGCAGATGTTGTGGTCCAGCTCTTCAGAACCTCCCGTAAGCGCAACGCTTGTGTATGGGGAATCTCACAGGCAATCGCCGATTTTACGGGGACAATGGATAAACCCAACGAGTTTGGCGAAGCGATTCTCACAACCACAGCCATGAAGATGATTGGCAGGCAGAAGGGCAACCTCAATGTTCTGCGTGATTTTGTCCACCTCAACGAAACGACGATCAACTACATCAAGAATCTGCCAATGACAGAGAAGGGTAAGAAGAGCGAATTCTTGGGGGTCATTGGCGAGAAAGCTGAGACTACGTTCTCGTTTGAAGTGATTACGACACCGCTCGAATATTGGCTAATGACAACGTACTCGCGCGATAAAAACCTCCGGAAGTACTGGATGCGAAAGCACGAGGGCAGTGGCCTACCCACGAACTACGCCCTACTCGCAGCCAAGTACCCTCACGGAACCGCGGGGCTCGATCCTTTGCCTGAAGAGTGTGAGCCGGACTTTTGGGAACAAGCCGGCATATCTCCGGAGTCGACTGTTCCCACAAATATGGAGTCAGAGGAAACACTAACCATATAAGTGGAGGCTAACGTGGCACGTGTCACTGCAATAACCAGGAGCATTGCGCTAGGCTGTCTTCCTGTCGCAGCACTGGTCCTGTTCGCACCAAAACCGCGAGCAACTGCTCAACTCGGCATCTTCGATTCTGTCATATCTACCGTCACCGGCATGGGGTCGTCCGTCAAGCAATTCAACTCCGACACCGCTCAGATCCAGAATCTCCAGAAGGAGATTTTGTACCCCGTCCAAGACCTCAACAACATCAAGTCGAACGCGACCAGCGTCGTTAGTGCTTATCGCGGGTGGATGTCGAGCGTGTTCGGGCTGAACATAGCAAGCGCGCAAACTACGTCAGGACAAGCTCTTGAGCGCCAGATGTTGAGCGGATTCACTAGCACAAACCCTACGGCTCAGATGGGCAGCCTCTTCACTAACGCATACGGTAGGCTTCCCACCACGTCGCAGACGACGTCGACCGTAATGCAAACCGTGGACGCCGGGGACGCGAGCGCGCAGGCCGCAATGCAAATGTCCGTAATGGCGGATGCCGCTGCCGCGTCCTCGGTACAGGTCGCCAACTCAATCGAATCGAAAGCTCTGGCTACGTCGCCTGGCAGCGGCCCTCAAATCGAGGCGCAGGCGCTTGCAAGCGAACTTGGCAGTATGGCTATCGAGCACAAGTTGCTCGCAACTCAATTACGTGCTGAGGCTGCCCGGCTGGCATATAACGGGGCCCAGTTCAAGGAAGGTGCAACAAACAGTAGCAACGCCGTTCAGGGAGTATTCGGAGGTGCGAAGTGACCAATCTCTTCACGAAGTGCGCGGCGAAGGCCGCGGCCAAGCGCGCGGGAATCGTCGCGATTGGGTGTCTCGGTCTAGGCCTGTTTGCGGTACCGTCTGCGAATGGGCAGTTTGACACCGCGGCCATTATGGCATTTCTCGGTACGCTCAACTCAACTATGCAATCGGTGATGGCAGTTCCGCTTCAGACGATGCAGCAAGTCAACTCCGACATGTCAAGTTTTACCCAGACAGCCATCTATCCCTTGAAAGAGATTCAAGCGGCCCAGAGTCTTGTTCAACAAAATCTCAATCAGGCCGTGAATATGCAGGGCATGATCAATACATCCACGGCCAGCGCAAAACTACCCACGCCACAGCAACTCGAAGCGGCAATATTGTCGAAGGATCCTAACCAGGCAGCGAACGTGTCCATGCTTTATCAGCAGACCTACGGAACCCTGCCAACCTCTCAATCGGCCCCGAGCAGTGTGACGTTAGCGGTCGACATGGGTGACTCAGTAGCGATGGCATCCATGAAGAAAGCGATTGCTCTGGATGCCCTAGCCGACAGCGAGATGACAGTTTCACAGGAGATGATGAACCAACTTGAGACTGCCGCTCCAGGAAACGTTTCGATCATATCCGCACAGGCTGAGGCGTGGATACTACAGGCGCATGCTTACACGCAATCTGGCACAGCCCAGCTATTGAGGGCGCAGAGTGCTGAATTGGGTTATGAGGGCGCGACCTTGAAGTTGCACTCAACTAATACCGGCAATGGGGCTGGGGCAATCTTCGCTTTACCAGTGGGGCATTAATTACATGGGCAGTGTGATGAACTTTTTCTTTACATCCACGTGGGCACAAGCTCAGGGAGGCCTAGCGGGTACGCTAGGCGCTCTTCAGACCATGAGCTACTCCATCTTGGCCATTACACTGCTGATGGGCGTTTATGAGTCATTCCTCTCAGGCGGGTCGGTCCGACAGCTCGGAGTGACCTTTCTGAAATTTGGCGTTGCCGCCGCTGTCGTCGGCAACTGGAACGCCTTTATGACGGATGTGGTTAACGTCGGAACAACATTTGCGACAACTTTCCTTGGGGCTAACGCTGACCTGCTGAACAAGTGGGTCACAGATCTGAATAACACAATCACAACAACGAGCCTGACGTCGCTTTTATCGAATGGGATATCGGCGGCTGCTATGGGTGCGATCATGGTCTTGATTATCATGATCAGCGCAATTCTCTTTCTCTTGTGCATGAAATTGCTCACCCTATGCTTTGTGTTCTGGGGTGGGGTTTTGTATTGCATGGGCCCGCTGCTCGTGGCTCTCGGTCCAAGCGGGGTTGTATCGGACATTACCAAAAAATATTGTCGGAGCCTGGCCGAATGGGCCATGTGGCCTGCTCTATATGCCATGTTCGTCACCCTAATGAATGCGATCGGCATGGGGAACGTAAGTGCTGTTCTTGGGCAATCAAATGGGCTGCCCACTGGAATCGGCGACCCTGCCACAAATAACTCGATAACGCTGGTCCTTACTAGCCTCTTGTACGGGATATGCATCATCATCATCCCATTCATCGCTCATTATGTTATTGGAGGCAGCTTCGCTGGCGTAGCTGCCGGCATAGCAGCCGCAGCCAAAGCCGGGGCCGCTGTTGTGACTGGCGGCGCAGGCGGGGTGGCAGTGGGCGCAGGCGGAGCAGCTGGCGGAGCTAGCGTTGGCGGCGGTAGCTTCGGTGGCAGTGTTATGGGAGGAGGTGGGGCAGTATCAGTGCCCCAGTCGGGAGAAGGCAGCTCAACATCGCTACCACCCGCAAGAACGCCCCCCTCACGCGCCCCGGCCAGGTCTCCGGCCTCAACTTCTGCTTAGGTTCGAGGCTCAGACTCGGCGCTCACAAATAATCAATACCGCGAAAGAGGTCTCAAATGGCTACCGACACTGCACCACTGAGTACGGCTACAAGCTCTCCGTCCCTCGGCAAGCAGCCAAAGTATTACGAGGCTGACGGCGCACTCCGCGCATATGCCAACATCAGCATCTGGGCTGCTGTCATCGCTGGCCTGGTTGCTTTGGTGGCGGTCGCAATCATGATCTTTATGCGAATCCAGCCGCCGACAGTAATCCGGGTGTTGCCGACCGGAGAGGCGAATGTGATCGGCCCGGACGGATCGATCAAAACGACAATGTCGCCGGCCGCGCTGAGTGCCATAGCGGGGGACCAGGCGCCGACCGCTTTCGAAAAAGAGAACTATGTTCGGACATTCCTCGACCGATATCTGAACTACGACGCTCACAATATCGCCGGGAACTGGAGCTATGCCCTGAATATGATGACCGGCAACCTCCGCTCGCTCACTCTCGCGGAGTTTCAGAAGTCGGACACGGTCGGCAAGTATGAGGCAGAACACGTCCGGAGCGTCTTCAAGCTGTCGCAGGTTGAGAACTCGCCGGCCGATCCAATGCTGTATACCGTCAGTGGTGTAAGGACCGTAAACCGGATCACAGGGGCACAAACGGAGGTTGTGGACGAAATTGTCGAATCCTACGATGTACGTCTGGCCGATTTTGACCGGAGCCCACTCAACCCTGCAGGACTGCTTATCGCACAGGTCACCGAGACACAGATCCATTCGGAGACAAAACAAGTAATGTCGACAGGAATTGTTGACGGAGAGGAAGAGAAACAGCCTTGAACACAAATAGTAGCGCAGAGAAGGGCGCCCCGGCGCTCCAGCCTGGAGCCAGCGTTGAAAAAGTGAGGAAGCCGCGGAAAGGCTCGGCGGGACAGGATGCGGCGTCGTGCAAGTTTTACATTGGCGACATCAAGGATGGATTACCAGTAATGACCAAAGAGGTGTCAGAGAAAGACGCCCTTATCGACTGCGTGCGAACCCAGCGGCCCTTTATGATGGTCCAACTGTGGACGACTGCATCGGATATCGAAGACGGACGTCTGATAGTCGTGAAGGCGCCAGTACCCAGCAAGTAGCATCCGCCGGCCCCAGAATTGGGGTCTCACTCACCTAACCATACAACTAGGGGAACCGCGCTATACGGGTGCCCCGTTCAACGTGATCTAGCGGCCAGTTTCACGAAGTAGTACAGGGGCAAACTACAGTAATATTCTGCAAATAAACTTACTGCCAAACGCTCGTTCGGATGTACTATTGGTCAACTAAATAAGTGGGTTGTTTCCATTTCCTTAGTTGGACGACTTTCGAGTGTAGTATTTCTCTCTCGCCCACGGGCGCGGTGGAGCGAACGGTTTTCAGTAGACAACCCGGTTGAGAGTTTCTCACCCGTTTTGTCTTTCTGAGCTACCTTGACAGCTAAGTCGAGGATTTTTGTTCGCTAACCGGTTTCTATTGGTTGGTTCAATTTAACGCACGAACCTCCCAGTAGAAACCCAAGCGAAGTCTGCTTGTGTTCAACCTGTGTGTGTTTCGTGCCTAAACCCCACGAAAAGAGAAAACACACAATGATCACTCGGACTCGCAAAATCGCTATCCTTGACTTGGACACTCAAGGAAAGGTAACGGAACGGAAGACTATTCCTGGCAGTGAGATTTGGCTTGACAACACTGTTGCAGGACACCTCTACCCTTCACTCAAAGTGGCTCTGGTATCAGTCCCCACGGAGATGATGGAATGGAATGAATCGGCCAACGTTGCAGACGGTCTATTCAATATCCAGTTCGACAACACAACGTATCGTCTCGTCGGATCTGGTGGTGGTGCAAAAAATGGCAAGTTCTATTTCGCTGACGAAGAGCACGCACCTTTGCTCCACAAGCGTTTTCAGAACTGGCCGGAAGCACTCATCTCGTACTTCGGCATTCAGACCTCAGATTGCAAGAGGATTGTGGATGCGGAAGGTACGGTACTCGTGGTTCCCGATAACGAACTGGGAACGAACGACTGCAGAGGGTGGATTAGCGAGAGTATGTTTGCTCGCCTTGACGCTCCACGCAAAGCTTTTTACCAATTTCGTCTCGGCTTCGCGCTTGAGAACGGAAAAGGCTCCTTCAAGGTGATGAAGGATGATGTTGCTCAGGCCATCGGCGCTGACATTATCATTCCCGAGTCGTCCTGCAAACCGGCGCCTCAATTGAAACCTTGGAACTACGATTCACGGACTGATCGCATGTTTGCCGGTCCGCTCGTCGTTGGTCTCCGGGAAGTTTCTCGCGACCTGGTGTTTTCCAGTTCCTACACGGTCGCACAGCACGCTTCTGAGGACACAATCCTCACGGAGCTGATACCCAAAGCTCGCGAAGCCATGCAGGGCCTCAAGTCGGCATGGATCGCGGGCAATCATGAAGCGGTCGTACAGCAGATCGGCAGCAAGATCTCGCTGGACGAATTTGCTCAAGGTGACAACAAGGATCAGCTTATGAGAACCGTGGAAGCAACTTTACTCGCGGACGGCTCTGGCGAGATCTGCCAGCACCCGTACATCTACCGTCAGGTGGACAAACTGCTAGCGAAGTGGGCGTACAAGGTTCTTACAGGTGGCGGTCTTCATCTCCCGGGCTTTGCTCTGGCCGATGATGGCTTCCTCTTCCTTGGCTCTGAAGGCGGTGTTGTGTCGGGTTCCGATTGGATCCCGGGCGAGATGGCCCTCACGAGTCTCACTTCCCCTCGGTCCCTATGCGTTCGCTATCCGGTTCGCATGAAAGAGGATCTGTTACCTATGAAGAACTGCAATCGCGAAGCTGCTATTGCTCTCCTCATGGAAATGGGTCTCTCGGATGTCGAGTCCGTCTTTATTGCAGATGAGCAGCTTTTCCTCAACGGAACCTACACTCTGCATTCGAAGACGGCCAAAAAGAACGGCGGCGACTTCGATTTCGATCAGGTCTGCGTCGTTGACGAAGCTCTCTACCCAAAGTTTGTGCAAGACCGCTTTGATTTCAATTCGACCTACGCCGTAACCAAGACAAAGGCCGAGAGACTGAAGTCCCCGATGTATAGCCTCGAGTTTATTGCCCTAAGGTCGCTGGGCAATCAGATCGGGGTCATTACAGACACGATGTCCTCTTGCATCGCCTCCGGAAGGATGGAAGAGATGTACGAGCTCGTGGAGGAACTCCAGAAAGAGATCGACTCGTTGAAGCACAACACTCGGGCTGAGCTGTCCAAGATCAAGGAGATCAAGGAAGTTGCACCCAAGGCTCCCTGGTTGAACATGAAGAACGTGAAGTCCGTTTCTGAGCTAGTGGAATTGGAAGTGAAGCCTACCGACATGATCGGCTTCATGTACAACAGTCTCCGCAAGGACCTGGTTGAGATGATGGGCAAGCCAATGGAAATTCGTCAGTTCCAGGGTTTGCTGGTCGGAAACACTCCCACGCAAGCAATGCTCGAGGAATCACGTCTCGTCTTCCATGCTTTTGCCGCAGGCAACAATATGCTGCGCGAGGTCATGGACGCGAAACTTGCGCTTCTCAAGAAGGCAGAAGCTGAATTCGCAACTGCCAAGGAAAACGGACAGCAGGAGAGCATCAAGATCGCCCGCAAGGCGATCGCGAAGGCTCGTTCTGAGGTCAAGATTACCGAAGAGAAGCACAAAGATCAGTCGTCCAGCCTCATCAGCATCGTCGCTGCGTGGGGTAAGGGCAAGACTGAGAACCGAAAAGCTTGGGCTCAGGCCGTTCACACCATCGTTTGCGGTGGGCGTGGCACCGGCTCCATCCTTTTCCATGTGTTTCCGCAAGAAGCGATTGATGCAATTGCGGACCGCACCAACGGCATACGGGTATCGGTTGCACAGAACAACGTCGCCGGCGTCGTATTCGTCAAAGACAACGTTTTCTACATGGATTCGTTCTACGGCGGGAAGGCTGAGCCTATCTTCCGTTATGACATGCAGAAGCGGAAACTGGCTCATGTCCAGGCCGCGGCTGCAGTCGTCTGCTAAAGAGTTTCGTCACTCTCTAACAGAGCCATATCAACCCGCTGCAGAGCGGACAACCCGAAGGAAACTTGCCAATAAAGCCTCCCTTCGGGGGTGTTTTGGCAGGCTGAGGAGAAATCAAATGCTGCATCTTCTGATCGCTCTGTCGCCAACCTAGTGGCCATACGGAATCCCGCGGGTCTCTGATCGTCACGTGATCGCAGATCCTATGTTCCCGTAACCCGCAAGAGACAGTCTGCTCGCGCCGGCTACGCCAATCTAACACCACTCTTTGAGTGGGTCACCCGCAGGGGCCTTTCGACAAAAGCCCCGGCGGGGCCAATTGTCGGAAAGCTAAGGAGAATCTATGCTTAGCTTGATTATTTCCGACTTTATCGGTTCGATCTTCGCGCACGTCGTACGCGGTTATGCAGAGGCAGTATCAGTTTGCCTGTTCATAGCTCTGACCCGTGCATTAGTGATTGGATCGCTCACGCCTACCTACCGGAAACAACGCCGGTTTCGGTAGTCAAACACAAACCGCTCTCTGAGCGGACAACCCGCAGGGGCTCTATTCGATGAGCCCCCTTGGGGACTTATCTAGAGTTGGGGAGGTTCCATGTTCTTCAGCTTCAAGAAAAGACAGCGATCACAAGCTCCGCGAGTGGTGCCGTTGGCTATCGAGATCGTCAGCCGACGCACCGGCCAGGACTACACCTGGAACTGGCGACTCAAGGGATCGAAAGGACTAACCGCACAGCAAGCTGCTCGAGTAGACGCCTTAGTCGGGCAGTACTGCAGAGCGCAGGCGACATCTGTCAGCCTGGGTACTCGTACTCAGGTCATTTCGATGCTGCTGCCGTAAGAACAGCAGGACACACAAGAGGCACCCCTTCTTTCGAAGGGGTGCTTTTTTGTGGTGCCTTCCGTCTTTATTGGCTGGACTATACCAGTGCCACTGTCTAAAATGGAAGCCGGAGAAGTTTCACGCGCATCAGCCTCGGATATTGCGAGGATTCTTGAGTCGTCCGTTGGCTAGGCGCATACCCCGTTCACTTCCGGGTGAAGGGCAGAAGGAAGGACGGCTATGCTGAAACGGGCTTTACGGGTTGCACTTGCAGTTGTAGCAACAGCAACGTTTTCCTCGTCGGCTTCCGCTCAATCGGAAATCAAGACGCACATCATCGATGACCATGTCGTCGAAAAGCTAGCGACGACCCTGAACCACACATCTATGGTCGAGTTCCCAGAGCCAGTTACGGCCGCGGTCGTCGGCACCGAGGCCGTCAAGATGGAGTTTAGGGACAACGTTGTGATCCTGGAACCCGAAAGACCGGGGATCCAGACGAACCTCATGGTGTGGACAGCCAGTCAGCAACTGGTATACGAGGTCATGCCTGCCAGTGACACGAGCGAGTGGCCCTACGTTATTCGCGAGTCATTCCCGCCGCAGCCAGTACCTCCGCCTGGCCCAACAGCGTCCGAGGCGCTGGCCCTGCGAGATTCCTTGCACGGTACATTCCTGCTTTCTATGCGCAACATCACGGTATGCCAGGACCTGCATAAGGAAAGCGGTGTGCATATGTGGGTAGAGGAGGTAGGCGAGGATCACTCCTCATATTATGTCCGGATGACCGCAGCGAATAGGACAAAGCACCCCTACCGAATTACGACTCCCACGGTCAGTCACATCATCCCTACGTTCGGCGAAAACGTTGGCCTCAGATCAGCCAATCAGCAACTATCCGACAAGCAGTTTTCTCAAATCAAGCTATTTGACACTGAGAGCGTCGCGAGTCATGGTTCCACGTTGACGTCGCATGATCTCATGCCAAAAGAGACTGTGAGTTGGGTTATGGCTGTCAGTAAAGTCGGCCACCCACTAGCCATTTACAAGTTCACGCTTCCGCACGATGGCAAAAAGCGTGTTCAAGCGGTGGTGATCTTTTGACGGACATTGAGTACCACCCAGTGGACAGGGCGGCAATCCTCAAAGTGGTAGAGGAGAGCTACAGCAAAGGCTGCGTCACCTTCACGAACGAGATCAAAGGGAAGTGCCAAGATCCCATAGAGCCCCTCGATAAGAAGGGAAAGTATCGACTGCACCCTCTGATTTGGACAGGGATACTCGCTCTGGGCGCTGCTATCGGCGTCATTTTGTACTTTCACTTCCAGTCGTAGCGTCACCACCTAACCCGCCGCTGGGTCACTGTGAGCGGCCACGGCCTGCTTTTCCAGCGAAAGAGTATGTCCATGCAAACCGAAAAGCCCGCCCATGATCCGGAAGGCAGTGCGATCATGTTCGGCTGGTTTATCCTCGCTATCGTTGTCGTAGCCCTGTTTTGGCTGGCGTCATCGCGGCTCCATTTGACCGCCTCCGAGCTGACGGAGTTGGCCATTTTGGCAGCAGTCGGGATCTACGTTATCGTCGACGTGGCTACCTACTTCCGACGCCGAGCCGCCAGGCGTGCAGCGATATGGCCACCTCCAAAACCTCCGATCAGCTTCGGCGACGAGGCAGAGGAGGTCGAATTTGCGCAAGACACGGCCAGCGTCTTGCTCGGTCACGAATCGGACGGTAAGCCCGTTTTCTGGGACAACGAAACCCGTTCATGGCAGACGATTACCAGCGGGATGAGCGGCGCCGGCAAAACAACTCTGATTGAATCGATCCTTCAGCAGGATATAAACCGGGGCGTTCCTATCATCGTTGTCGACGGCAAAGGTGAGAAGAAGCTGCTCGACAGAATATTGCCGATCGTCGAAGCGGCTGGCCGGATGGACGACTTTCGCTTGATTGACCCCGGCCAACCAGAGAACTCTGTAGGCTTCAATCCGTTCTGGTCACCCCACGGGGACCCGGACGCGCACGTAGCCTTCATCTTCGAGTCCTTCAAGGTTGATGGCGGCGACGACTTTTTTGATCAGCATCAGCGGGTGTACCTAGAGAACATCGCCCGCATCCTGTTCTACTCCGGCAAACGGTTCAACTTCTATGACGTCCTCGTCGCAGCCTACGACGACAAGGTGCTCGCCAGGCAGATAAAGATCGCACTCGACAGAGCCCGTAACGATGCAGGGGTCACACGGCAGCAGATTCTGACGCTCGAGATGAGCATACAGAACCTGCTTGCCACGTTCCAAGACAAGGACCGTGTCTCGAAGATCCAAGGACTGATCAATCACCTGGTCACTTTTATGAGTGACTCGCTGGCCCTGATCACCGGCCCCTACGAGAACCTGTTGACCATCGAAGAAGTGCTGGAAAAGAACCTCATCTTGTACGTCAGTTTGAATATCAACGTCAACGCCGATGCCGTGACCGCGCTCGGCCGCATCCTCCTGCAGAACCTCCAACTCACGCTTGGACAGAGGTACGCTCACACCGGCCACGGCATCAACCACGACTTCGTATCGGTCCTGCTGGACGAATTTGCCCCCTTCGCCTACCAGAACTTCTCGCGCATTCTCCAGACCGCGCGCGGCGGGAACGTCGCCTTCATGTTTGCGCTCCAGACCTACGGCCAACTCGATCCCATCGGGTTTGGTTTGAAGGATTCGCTGTCTTCCGGGCCGAACAATTCCTTCATGCTCCGTATGAAGGACTTCAATACCTCGACGCAATTCCGCCGAGAGAGCGGGGAAGTGAAGCAAGAGCGGCTCTCGGTTCACGTCGAGAAGGGCGGCATCCTGACGGGCGAAAAGTACGAGGAGCAGGGAACCGGAAGCAGGTCCGACTACTACGAGATGCAAATTCGGGACGAGCAACTCAAGTGCCTTCCCAACGGCCAGATGCAGGTTCTGATGTCCGACAAAGTCAAAGGCATGATTCATAAGCATGTCCACGTCAGGAAGCCCTACGAGCATTTCATAGCGGACGCTGCGAATAACCTTTTTCCTACCATGGCGGCCTTGATGGCGCACTCGCAAGGTTTGAATCTGAGGTTTCCATCCCTGGAATTGGGAGCAAAACGAACTGATTATGCCGGCAAGAAAGCTGCTCGTGGCGGGAGGAAATCATGAAGCATCGTGCATTGGGGATCATCTTCATTGCAGCTACGCTAGCTGCGCACGCCCAACAGACTCAACCGGACGACCCACAGACACAGCAGAGTGCAGCACCTGACCAGCAGAGGTTCGCCGCGCAACGAGGTGCCGATCCATCCCAACAGAAGCCAGGCCCAGGCGCCCAGCGACCGAATGCCCCCGTCAACTGGAACCACAATCACGAGGTCTATCCGAACACAGTTCAACAGATAGACAACGGCGACCCCACAATCGAAAAGAGAAATTGTGACAGTGCGCCACGCACGGCCACTGTCGAAAGCGCCACGCATGCCGTCAATCCCAATGACACAGACTATGGCGGAATCTTCTCCCAATGGCATATGCAACTCGTCCACGATCTGCTGCTGAGTGCGGAGTTTTGGGGTCTAATGTGCGCGTTGGTTGTGATCATCGTCCTCCTCCTTTACATCCTTTGGATGATGGGTCAGCGCGACCAACGTCTTCGAATCACGGTCGACATAGTGCTCCAGTTGACGAATTCCCGCAACTTTGCGCGCTACCACAACCTGCGCGTCATCAAGATTCATAACGACCTTGTCGAGCGGCTCAACGACCAATTTGAGCGCGAGCTGCGTGTAAATGGCGACGGGCCACGCGAGATAGATAGCGCGACTCTTCCCGTATTGTCATTTCTCCGGTCCAGCGGACCGAGCGAAGATTCAGCATCCCAACCAGGGGCCGAAGCGGCCGACAGTGAGGAACCCCACGAGACAAGCACCATCCCCTCAGTCGCGGCAGCCAGCGAATTTGGGATTGAGGGGAACACGCGGTTCAAGGCTCTTAGACTCGGGAAGAAGACTCCGGTTGTCGACGCCGACGCCGCTACGACTATCCAGTCTGACGTGGATATCGCGCTGGCACGTGCCAACGCTGCAGCCGCGGATGAGCAATCACCGGCAGGCGTTGAAGCCAAAGACGACGAAGATATGGTGGTCAAGAATCGGCGGCTGGAGGCTCAAGTGCAGGCGCTTCAGCAACACAAGGTTGCACTCCGAAACCAGATCAACCGGCTCCGGCAAGAAAAGGCTGTGGGTGGAATAGATAGTACCGGGGAGCCGAAGTGATCGTTCAATGCATCTCGTTTGGTTCGCATTGGTGGCTCAGGAAGTCATTTGATCGACGCACCGGAGCCTTCCTCCGGCACCAGTCGGCGTTCATGAACACAACCCACATTAAGGTCGGATCGCCTAAAAAGTACAAGCACTCGATTGGTGGCTTCGTGCGGATCAACGCAGGGACGAGGCCATACTTCGACTCCCCCCAGGAGATTCTTCAGGCGAAATATTACACGGAGGGCGTCACTCGCTACATGGAATCCAACAGACTAATGCTTCGGTCTAGGGCGCCCGATGAGGCCGAGGCGGATCGGTTCCTTGTGTGTGTCCGGAGCACGAGCGAGGGAATGATCGATTTCAATTCGGACTGGCGATGCGACGGCCCGGCTCGCATACTGTGTTCGAGTTATTACGCTTTCCGACAGGAAACATTGCTGCTAGTGAAGAAGCAGACAGTCATCTGGACTGCGCTTGGAAGTTGGAGGATTATGTGCGAGGACAAGACGTCGTTTCTCGGTCTGGTCGACGGCCGATGACCCACACTGGCAAATTCCTACTGAGCCCTGCGAAGGATCTCCCGCTTCTCCTTCTGATTCGCGATGCCACGTTTATCAGCCGCCAGCAGATCGAACTGCTGATCGCCGGGCGGACAAACGAACTGAACTATCACAACCGCAACCGGCGACTCGCGCGCTTGGCGGAACTGGATCAGATCCAGATTTACCCGCAGTGCTTCCCATATCCAGGGCGAATATTCGCGGTCACGCAGCAGGGCATGAACACTTTACAGGTCGCCGGCCTTGGGATCCTTAGCGCGTCCGCCGACACTGAAACGCTCGCAGACGGCGGGCAAGTGCCGCACTTTATTGGGCTGAACGAGATTGAAATTGCGGCCCGGAAAGCGTTCGGGGTCCGGCAGTGGATCGGGGACAGACAGCTGAAGTCGCTGAACATTGCGTCGAACAGGCCAACAGAAAAGGACTACGATTCGATCGCCGAGGTCACTTCGCCGGCTGATTCTAACGCGGTCATCCACATCGGAATTGAATACGAAAGGACGATCAAGTCGAAGGATCGGTACGCCCAAATTCGCCAGATCCTTGACAGTGAACGCCAGATTCAGGGTCTCATATACTTCGTCGACAATGAGACAAATGCACTCTTCGTTTCCAGGGAAGTGTATTCAGCGACCGTCCCGGTCGGGGTCGTGATTGTGTCACAGTTTCAAAGTAAGGGGCCACATGCGGCGCTGCGAGTAGTGCAAGATCGCTCCGTTGTGCGAGTTTCTATTCAAGACTTTGTGGCGTCGATCGGGTGCCTAACTCTGCAGTAAAAGCTGTTCGAGGAGTGCCGACACCGAGTAGCAAACAGGGCTCGAGCTTATCTAGGCTGGAGCCTATTTGCGACAAACACATCGGCCGCGCCGGCGCGATGGGCACCGACGGTGGTCAAGTCTTAAACCCTTCGCTCAATGGTTCCAACGTGGTTCCAACGTGGATTCTGACCCGCCTCCAACGTGAGTTCTCCAGGGATACCGTTTGGCTTGGCCCTCCAGCGAAATAGTCATGGAATCAGGAGCTTACGCTCTGACTATCCCTGTCACTTTGCTACTTTCGGTCACGTTCTGCTGTATCGCGACGGAATTGCGAGTTTTCAAGCTCTATCCGTTGCGGCGATCGCACTATAGACGCTCTTACACGTGCCGCTTTCCTGTGAGGTGGCGTGCGCTTCGAGTGTCCTTTACTGCCCGATTGCCGTGGCTTCCTGTGTGATGTTGCGGCGGAGGGAAGGAAAACAATCGGGTGGTAAGGCAAGACGGTGCGGGTGCGATCATCGTGCGTTCTAGCGTGAAGTTGCAGTGAGTGGAAGTGCTCTCGGCGATGCGATTGTGTCGCCTTTCCTGTCGGCGCTTGCGGCTAGGATTGGAAAACAATCGGGTGAGAAGGTAAGACTTCGACGCTCTGAAATGTGTAGGCGTTGCGCAATTGTAGTGGATGCGGGTGAGACTATCTCGCTGCGCGGAGTGCTGTTGGTGGTCGACGGATTGCGTCGCTGGCGCGTCGGCGTCGTCGTGAGTCGTGGCAGACTTTGAACTCAACTCTCACCTGTAATCTCGGGCGCAACTTGTCAAAAGGAGAAGCGGCATGCAATTCCGAAACGTTCGCTCGAGGGCTCAGCAGGATGCGCAGCGGAGCCTTGCTGCGGTAAAGGAAATGGCGAAGACGCGTGGCGAGACCTATCTCGAATACGCAAAGAGCTATCTCAGTCGGCGGGATTTTCAGAACGCAAAAGCAACGGCAATTGAGGGCCGACGTTTGTGCCGAGGTCCGTTCTATCTTGCAGTTGAGGAACAGTTAGACGACCTGATCCGTGAGATTCATGTGGCCGAAAAGACACCCCTCAAACATTCCGAGGCGGCCGAATTAGGGCCTAATATGCCAACTAACGGGTAAGGGCAATCCCCACCCCCCGGGGGAGTTTTTGCTTTTTCCCCCCGAACCCCCTCACTCTCACCCGAAAGGACGGCCCCAATCTCGCAGAAAATTCAACTGCCCCCCCGACGACCTGATCCGTCGCTCGCGCGGCGAAGTGGCTTTCGTCGTCAACTTCTCGGGGGGAAAGGACTCGATGAGGATGCTGGGGCGAGTGCGGGAACTCTACCCCAACCACTCCATCAATTCCTTGATCTGTACAAGGGCGACCAGTTCAAACCCGTTGGATCCTTCACATAGCTGGGACAATATTCCGACCGGATCGTATGCAGTTGTCCGCCAGTAACGACTTTCATCTTCGCTGACCAGCGTTCTGCATTGGTCACTACTTCCCCCTCCCCAGGCTTCGAGGGCTGAGCCTCCGAAATTAGGCCCCACCCATTTACGCGCTGAGAAACACTCGCGCGAACCAGGTCCGCTGTCCAGCGGAAATACGAGTGATTCATTTTTTGGCAGTCCGCTACCACCGGGGACTGCCTTCTCTTTTTTGGACAGCTTCCCAGTTTCTCGCTCCTCCTGCGCGCCGGCACGTCAGCCGGACCCGCATCCACCTCAATGCAATTCAACCGCTCGGTCGTAACAAAGGAGATTTCTCATGCGTGGATCAAAGCCTGGTTTCTGGAAGAAGTACGAAGCACAGCAAATGTCCCTCATCGCGTCCTGCATGCCGCAGACCGCCGCTCAGAGTGACGAGAAGCCGATGGCAGTCAAGGCCCCTCTTGCGGTCTGCCCCCTCCCCGGTCGGTTGTTGGCGGCTCCCTCTGGCTGGAACTAGTCCCCAGCCATGTTCAGGAGAGCCATCCTAACCCTCATCCTCAGTGCTGCTCAAGCGGTGGTCGCTTTGCCGGCCACCGCGCAGTTGCACCATCACCACCAAATCACTCGAAGCTGGGTTCCTGGATCGAGAATGCCGCCGCGGCCAATGGGCAACGCCGGAGGTCAGCAAGTTGAGTGGTGGTTGCCTCTCGTCGAGGCGATCCCGACCCTACTCTTCTTGTTAGGGGCCACCCCAGGAATCATCGCAAACAGGAAGGACATTCCAAACTGGAAGTCTTATTTCTGGCGCGGCCTATTCTTCGGCTTCTTTTTCTTCCCCATTGTGCTGGTTCTGCTTTACCAGGTGTTGAAATACGAACCGGCACCCATAACCAACCAAGCCCAAATCCGGCCTCCAAACATTGCGGTTCCACAGACTGCGCGTTCGGATGGCGGCCACGCCGCCGCAGATATTCCGCACCCCGTTAGCTTCGAAGCGGAAAGCGATCAGTGATAACTGAGGTGAATAGCCTCCCACCAAAGAGTCAAAAGTGAGTGACTCCGCCGAACACCGTGTAGTTCCGTCTTCCGCAGTAGCGGGGGTGGTGCGTACGTGACCGCGCCGCAAATCTGAAATATCCCAGCAGCGCCGATTTCAACTCCGCCTGTGACCTTCGGAGTTAGCCTCCCCTTGCTTGATTGGATTTTCTGCCTACCTGTGTGCCGGCGAACTAGCCGACAGACGACTTCTTCCCCTAGTTGGTCGCCTGAGTAAAGGGGGAGCCATGCAAATCAGCAACATGTTGTAGGAAATAGGCGTCGCCATCATGCGGGACGGCCAGAACAGATTCCACTTTTCTCTCGGACTGGACACCCCACTTCAAGAGAACTTCTACCACGACTCCCGCTTTGGGATGTGGTGGGCAGGAACCTGCAAAAAGGACCGTCTGCGTGTCGACGTGTCCTACGTTGCCACCAGGTCAGGGCGGCGCACGACGCAATGTAAACCCAACCGATGGCCCCGCGTAAGGGGCCGCGATGCATCAAGGAGAATCTCATGCGTGGATCAACCCCCGGTTTTTGGAAGCAATACGAAGCATCTCAACTTGGCATAGCAGCGTCGTGCATGACACACACGAAGCGAACCGCCTTTCGCCCTCCAGTAGCAACCTCCAATCAGATCACGCCCCGCCCCGCAACACCCCCGGCCTCGCGTTTCTTTGTCGTCGGTCAGACGATCGGCAGCCTCAACGGTTGCCGAGTGTTTCACCCGTAGACATCCCGAGTAAGCCGTTCGACTCGGGCTGCGCCCCGCGTACCTCTCGTTCCTTCACCCAAGCCGCCCTCGGGCGGCCATCCATTTTCTGGAGACCTATCATGTCGACTGTTCTTTCTCGCACTCCGTTCGGGCTTATGAGCCTGTATCCTATCTGTGTAGCTGACAACCTCAAAGGGATCAGCCGCCGCTCTTCCCGCTGGCAGGTTCTGGAAGCTTTTCTCCTCAACTCCGAAGGCCGCGCGGAACGGGTGTATGAGGGAAGGTCAGGCTTCGTCATCTTGATGGCGATTCCCGGTCAGCCTGGCACAGGCGCTTTCTACATTTACGACGAGATTCACCGGGACTTTTTCATGGTGAACTTCGCCGATCAGGACAACTTTCACTCCTCGATGTTCGACTATGTGGTGCAGTTCTACGATCTCGGGCAGTACGTTGAACTTCCGAAGCTCACGCTCGTGCCCAAGCCAGCTTCTGCCGATAACGTGGATGTGGCCTCTCAGAGCAAGCGCCGCTCCGATCGTCGCTTCAACCGGAACCGCGGTCCACGGGTGCCCCATGCTGTTATTAACGCAGCAGGGCAGACTCACATGGGCCTGGTGACAGCGTGACCGAGGTCATAACGCCCTACATCCCTCCGAAGAGACAGGTGGAAATACTGCCTGTCTCTTCCCAGATGGTGGAGGACTACTGGAACTGGTTTGTGAACCGCCGCGCCTACCTGGTGCAGCGCCACACGCCGGCGGACAACGGCAAGTACTCCTACTACGCCCCCAAGGACAAAAAGACGAAGGAAAAGTTGTCTTTGACCCCAAAGGACGTCGAACTGCATCTTGCCGGACTGAAAACCATCAGCCTCTATGCGATCGAACCCGCGCACTCAACGTGCAAATGGATCGCTATTGACGCAGACCACGACAAGGCGTTCTCAGATCTTGCGGCCGTTCAGCAAGACCTGAAGCAGGAGGGCATCGAGGCACTGCTCGAAAAGAGCCGCCGTGGCGGCCACCTCTGGATTTTTGCTGCGGAGCCGCTTCCGGCCTCCCTGTGTCGGGTTCTCGTGTACACCATTGCACTCAGTATTGGCGTCCCCATCAAGGGCTTCAATCATGAGGTCGAAGGGCTCGAGATATTCCCAAAACAGGATCGGCTTGAAGATGGCTTCTTTGGCAACGCCATCCGCGGCCCACTGGGGGTTCACCGTTCCACTTCCAACCGCTACTGGTTCGATCGTGCGAGCAGTAAAATGCCCGCTCAATTTGACCTGATTCGGAACGCCCGTCGTCTGACCCTGGCCGAGCTCGAAGCTCGGACCGAGGGAATCACGATGCCGAGCGTCGACGAACCTCCTCCTCCAGTTTCCACCTTCACCCCTTTTGTCGGATTCAGACCCAATGCGTTCGACATCACCCAACACGTAACGATCCGCAGGCGAGACGGCCGAAACATGTGGGCGCAATGCCCCTCATGCGAAAAGGCTGGCAAAGACCGCGGCAAAGACAACCTTGCCATCAAAACGTCGGATCCCCGCATGTACAAATGCTGGGCCGGATGCACGAAAGACGACATCCGCGCAGCTTGTGGAGCCCCACCTGCTCGGCGATTCTGATCCAGCCTTCGGCCTGTAACCCAGGTCGGAGGATTGGATCCGCCATGCGACTCCCACCGATCGCTCAACCTGTACCGCGCCCATCCAAAGGACAACGTATATGGTAACCATCAAAAGTTTGGCGTGACCCTTGGTTTCGGGGTTCACGTCGGACGTGACCGCCTGTTTCAGGTGGTTCCGGAACCATCCAATAAACCGACTGAATAATCCATAAACCGACTTGCAGGCCACCCCCGTTCACTCGGGGTGGCCAGTTATGCGGCCAACCTATAAAACCCTCGCGTACACTATACCACTGCCACCTTACATGTTATTCTGAAGTGGAAAGTAGCGCCCGCTCGAGGAGGATCAAAACCCCATGGAAGCAGAAGCAAAACACACAACTCCAGTGCCGACGAGACATAGCGGCCTCGGAATGACGATGCACGGAAAGGTGATAGTTGAGCTTAAACGCCTCGGACTTGGTGCCCGCCCCAACCTTACCCCGGTGTACCAGCAAAAGCAGAAGCGATGGATGATTGCCGGAGAAGAAGGCGGAGGTTGCACGGGAGAAATCGGGCACTACATCGGCTTTGCCGGTGTCACCCCAGGGGGGATTTCGGTTTCGATTCCTATCCAATCGCTGATCCCGAACTCCACCCAACGTCGAGTCATTTCCCAAGAGATGATACGGGCCCAACTCTTCCGGTATGGCAGTTCCTGCGATCTCTTGGTGACGCACCACTACCTGGCCCCAGCCGCCAGAGAGGGAGCCCGCCCTCCACTGGAACGCCGACTTCTATTTCAGGGCAAGAATGGTATCCTCGCCCCAGATACGAAGCAACCCGTATTCTTTGACCACGCCGGCGAAGCCGTCGACTTCCCGATGGAGTTGATCCCCCTCATTCAAGCGGTCAGCAAAGGGGCGACGACTCCGAAGAACAGCCGAGCCCACTGCATTCCTTTGCCGCCAGTCATGCTTCCGCCGGTCAAGAGGCCGAAGGTCGAAGCTACGCCGCTGATTGAAGGCGTTGCACTGAGTGATGAAACACCTGTGGCCGCAGCAGCAACGACGACGGCGACACCAAGAGGCAAAGGAGCCAAACGTAAAAAGAGCGCCGAACAAGCTGTTGCGCCGGTCGAGGTTGCCGCGTCATCGGCCGCCTAACAGACAGAAAGGTCCCTCCCGCAATGAGATACATCGCACGCTACCTCTTACTCGGCGCCATAGCCACGGTGCTTATGAGTTTCATTCGCAGTGGATTGTTGAATCATATGTTCGATTCAACCCCATCCTTCGCTTCTCTCCACATACCAGAGGTGAGCAAAACCGTTTCCGCGGCAATCAGCCCAACCACTGGCAAGTTTCACTACAGCCCAGGCGAAGACAACGAAGCTCTCGATGTTGAGGCTCTCGACAAGATCACCCAGGGTCACCTTGACATCGCCATGTACGCCTTTACGGATCACGCCTTGGCTGACGCAGTGGCTAACGCAGCCGGCCGCGGGGTCCAAGTCCGGATCTATCGGGACCCCCAACAGTACGACGAGGAACAGAGCCGCGACCCCTACGTTGCGCGAGAGTTGGCGCGCCCGAATATCTCCATCCGGGTCAAGGACGGGCGAGAGTTGATGCACCTCAAAGAATGGAGCGACGGAACCCGTCTCCGCGAGGGAAGTAGTAATTGGAGCGCGTCGGGAGAAAAGCACCAGGACAACTCCGTCGCGATCTTTGTCGACAAACCAGCGTCAGCCGCTTTTGAGCAGAAGTTTCAGGAGATGTGGGATCGACCAAACAATCATCGAGTCCAATGAAACGACTCCACAACCAGGGTGACAAAGAGGGGCCTGAAAAAGTCAGGCCCCTTTTACTGTCTCGGGAGACGATTTGAAAAACAAAGGAATGATCGTTCTAACCGGTGAAGTTAGCGATACTCCGGTCATTCGCGCAACATTGCAAGGGTTGTATACCGCATCCTTTTCACTCACGAGCACAACGCGTCGTATGAATCGCGCCGGTGTCTACACGGACCGGCAGAAGCGCCACAGCATTATCGCGCGTGGAGATCTCGCGCTCGCCATTCGCCACAAAGTGCGGAAGGGAAACCAGATCAGCATCGAGGGTCAGTTCGATCTAAAGCAATGGAAAGAAAAAAGGTCCGGTGAGACCAAGTTCCTGAACCAACTCGTCATCGAGCGCTTTTCATTCGCAGAACCGGACCAGCTCGCTCTTCCAATGGCTGCCTAACACTTTTACTCGTGGGGCTGGAGGTCCCAGCCCCTTTCACTAACGGCCGCAAGGTCACAACTAAGCCAAACACTCCCAGGGAGGGAGATACAGACAATGGCACAGGGCGAAAATAAAGTAATCCTCGTCGGATATGCGGGCAGCCCGGCTGAGGTGAAAAGCACCCAGGGCGGAACACTCATCGCGAACTTCCAGCTGGCGACCAGCGAGAAGTACACCGACCGGAACAACAACAAGGCCGAGAAGACCGAGTGGCACAACATCGCAGCGTTCGCGCGCACTGCAGAAATCGTGCGCGACTACGTGGCCAAGGGCAGCTTGCTCTATCTCGAAGGCAAACTGGAGACGAGCAGCTGGGACGACAAGGAATCCGGAAAGAAGATGTACAAGACCCAGGTCGTCATCCGTCACATCAACTTCCTCTCGCCGCGCCCGGCAGGTGAATCGCACGGCGCCGCAGCGGATCAGGCGGACTACGCCGAGCAGGCCGTGGACGATTCGTCGATTCCGTTCTGACAGACAGCAGTTCCAAAGGGGTGGCCACGTGATTGTGGCCGCCCTTTTGTGCTTTTGCAGTCAATTCCAGTCGAAAGGAACAAAGCCCCATGTACATTCTCTTCGCCCCCTCCGCCCTCGCATTTGTGCTCATCGCCGCCACCCAGGTCTTCTCCGAGATGTGTGGCGCCAACGGCTGCAACTTCTAAGTTTGAAGTCATTCCACCCGCTCTTTCGCGCCCAAGGGCGGGTGACTCCTCAAAGGTCAACGGCGCCTCATCGTCAGAGCAAGCCGTAAGCCCGAAAGGACATCCAAAATGGAAACACGCTTCCAATTCCACTGCAGCTATCAAGATATGGTCGAGTACGATGTCTACGGCCACGTCGACATTTCCAACGTCGAGTCCTATAGCAACAGCCAACACGGGCTCGACTACATGCGGTCGACATTCAACGACTGCGGAGATCCAACCTCTTTCGACCGCAATATCCTCGCGCGCCAAGGCGGCGCGGTCGTTCACACCCGAAATTCCTCACCTGATCGCTGGACGCCCGAGTTCTACACCGCGTTCGTCCTTTGGCTGCACGCGAAGTACGTCGATGGTAAGAAGCGATGGGCCGAGACGTGTGCTCGCCGCGGCTGGGGTGAAGCGGAGTTGGCGCAGTACGAAGAAATGCGCGCAGTTCCCAAAGCCATGTACTGGAGTCAGGAGGCCTCAACCTATCTCGTTGAGCCTTGGTGGACCCCAAATCACGCCTGCGACTACTGCATCAACATCTCGAAGATGGCCGGCATTCTCAACTGCCCGATCCATATGGCAGTTGCCGCTCCCGCCGCGGGGGCAGCCTAGTTGTCCATCGGTGCACCTCAATCCAGCCAGCAGATCAACCCATGCCCAAAGGAGGTTACCGCGGGAGTTCGTCTCTATCCAAACACCGAACACTCGGCCGTGCTCGAGAAATTGGCGCGGGTTCCATCCGGCACGATGCGCCGGTTGAACAACCTCAAGGCTGTGAAGGTCTGTACCCGCAAGGGTGTCGACTACTACCTCGTCGCCGGCGTCCCCCATCTGATGCGGCGCCGCGACTTCAACGATATGGAAGCAATCTGGGACGCGGAGTGGCAGGCCACACAAGCCGGGCCCGATGTCGCTCGCCTCGGCCACTTCATCATGGACGGCTGGGGCAAGATGGGCTCAGTTCCCTTTGAAGCCATGCGCGTCCACCGGCCGTTGGAGGTGAAGGTCAGCCTATTGGTTTTAACTTCGGCTTCGACGAGGGCGACCAAAAACCGCCGCATTAGTTGCAATTTGGCAACTGATGGACGCCACGGTTCAAGCCCAATGCCGGCGCAGCCCGGCCAGCTGCCCCAGCGACTGGCGAGATGCTGTGGTCAGGTGGAGGTGGGCTACCAGCGGTAACGGAGTTCCCGTTCGAAAACGCGTATGGCAACACCGACCAGCAGGACGCCAGAAAGCTGCCGATGGCGCGGATGATTAAATAGCGCACGATGGGTCACCTCCTTTCGGATAAAGTTGAAGCAAGAGAAAGCCTATCTGGGGACGACGGACAGGCCGACGCTAGAAGAACCGCTAGCGTCGCCCCGAAGGTTGGGTCTGAACGATGAACGCGCCGTCAGCAAAGAAGAACATGTTCCGAAGACATCCGATCCTCACCGGATTCGCCGGCCTCTCGTTGGCGTTCATCATCTTTGCGATGCTCACGCAGAATACGGAATACAAGAAGTTGGATTACTCAAAGGCAATAGTCACTGACGACCACGCGATTGTGTGCCCCCAGAGCTTGCTGTTTGATCTGAGGGCGGATCACGACGCAAATGCAATCCTGGACGCCTTCACCGCCCTTTCGAGTCGGGACGAAAAGGCCAGAGCTCTCGGTTGTGAAGTATTGCAAGGCGGTATATCAGTCACAGCCCACCGGATGTCTGCTCCCTTCGATACCTATGTCTCCGTTGGTCTCTCAGGCACAGGTTCAGACGAGTTTTTCACAATGGAGAGCGAGCTCAAGAACGATCCCTTGGCACAGGTTGCGTATGCGCCTACCGCAGGAACGGTTGGAACTTCACCACAGACAATTGCCGACTCGAACGACACTGCTCGATTGAGTTTTCAGGCTCAACTCGAGAAACTAGAGAAGCCGATGCCCAACCTGAGATGGCTCCCCACTGGTCAAGATGAACTGCTCGTGACCCCATATGGGCCTTGCGCATATTTGGGCGTCAGGCCGCCGCAATACATCGTGACTACGATGCACCTCAACCCGTATATGCCTTCTGTTCCTGTTTCCATAGTTGGAACTTTCGCCGATAAGGGGACAGCAGCTGCAGCAGCAGAGAAATATTGCCACGAATGGTATGTGGCCGAAACTGGCAATGCTCAGAACGAGGCTGTCACTGACCACATGTGGTTTACTCCGGATACGGAAGAAGCAGTAAGCGCACCTGCCGAAGCACCTGCTGCAATCATCGTTCCCTCTCCCGATAACAATCCTGCCTCCGCCCAAGCATCACCCAGCGAGGCGCCGGCAAGGGATGGACCGGCGCCGCTTCAGTACAACACCGAGTTCGACCAGGAACTCACGGCATGCGTCTTATCGAATGCACCCCATAACGGCTTCTCGTCTTCTGATACTGGCTCATACGCGCTGCATATCCTCAACGACTCATGCCAGCACCAGTATTCGGCGTGGATCGAGAAATGCGTGGCGATGGGTGATACACAGAGAAACTGTGTATCGACATCCCTGAAGTTGGCCCAGGACGAGCTTAAGCAGTTCGCGAAGTGATCAGATGACCCAATCAACCCAAAAGCAGGAGGAGCGCGGGATACTGCGTGAGTTGTTGTCCGCTACGGGTATTCGGCCAGTATGCAGCCCCGTGGAAGGCGAGAAACCTGACTTTATGATCCAGGTGTCCGGTCGGACGGTCGGTGTTGAGGTGACTATGTACCGATCGGACAAGACAGTTGCCAGGGTCGGAAAGCACGCAGTAAGAAGACGTCAAGTTGAATCCGAATGGGAAAGCTTCGAAGGGTCTTCATTGGGTTTTCGGAGAGAGCACGCCGAGCTAAAGGACGTTTGCGTTCTCTTTCGGTTCAGGAATGTCGTTCCTCCCAAACAGAGGTATGGCATGTTCTATCAAGAGGTTTTGCAATTCGTCTGTTCAAAGCAGCAGGAGATAAGCACAGGATACGTGCAGTTTTGGCGGCCGGATTTTGTGTCACCGCTGATGACTGAATATCTACAAGCCATATGTTTGAGACGGTGTGAACGTGGCGAATGGGACTCGAACGTTACCGCCGGATTCGTAGACCGTCCCGCCTGCATTATCGCGAAGATCGTGGCAGCGAAAGGAGGGCTGGCCAAGGCGTATCGACCCGCGGCCGAACTGTGGCTCGTCATTGGGCACAGCGGTCGGCCTTCTGAGATGGTATTGCCGATCAGTGGTGTATCCGAATTCGACGCGAGCCCGGAGATCCAGAGGAGTCTGCCGTTCAGCCCGTTCTCAAGAGTATATGTTTTTACTGCAATGGGGCTATTCAAATGGGACAAGATGGATGACAAATGGCAAGTCCAGTGACCCTGGTCGTCAACGACTGCGCTCACGAAGAGAACCCCGCGAGGGAGGTATCTTGTAGAGCCAGTGAAAGGACTCGCTACCATGACTACTTTGCTCGTCGGTTTCGATTCTGCGTGGACCCACACCAAATCCGGTGCGCTCGTCGGTGTACTCCACCTCGATGACGGGACGTTCCGCTGTCTTGGTGCACCACAGAGAGTGAACTATCGCGAAGCTGAAGCCGTCATTCTCAAGTGGCAAGCAGAGCAGATGCTGACGGCGACAATCGTACTGCTCGACCAGCCGACTATCGTGAAAAATGCGACCGGCCAGCGGCCTGTCGAGAACATCGTTGGGTCGCCGGTCGGCCTCCGGTACGGTGGGATGTTTCCAGCCAACACCAACCGGGAGGAGATGTTCGGCATCGGGGCGCCGGTGTGGCCGTTCCTGACCAGGTTCGGAGGTCCAGCAGATCCACTGGAGCCAATCGCGGACACGTGTGTGTTTGAGACCTATCCGGTGCTAGCGATGATTGCACTCGGCTGGACGCTACCAGATTCACGTGCTGCGGGTCGCCTGCCCAAATACAACCCGGAGAGGAAAACCTTCTTGATCTCGGATTGGCAGTACGTCTGCGGGCTGGTGTCAGGCGCGTTCCGCGACTGCGGCCTAATGGATCTTGTTCTGTGGCTCAACCTCGTTGCCCAGAAGACTTCGCTACGCAAGCGCGATCAGGACAGCCTGGATGCCTGCCTCTGTCTGCTGGTGGCGCTTCACTTGGCCGAGCGGAAAGACTGTCTCATGGTCGGCGATCGACAGACTGGCTATATTATCGTGCCGTACGACGCCGGGCTTCGTGCAGAACTCGACATCCGCTGTCGCCAGACTGTTCGGGTGCCGTCGGATTGGGTGCGGGCGTTCAAAGCGGAGTTCTTCCGCCAGAAGCTCCGACGTTGACGTATGAAAAGCGTACCCACCCCCGATTGGGGTGCCCGGCGGGTCGTTCGTAAAAAAAGGTCTGTTGCGGCGCGGCGAGCACCGCCTTATAATCTTTTGGCATTCCTTGCAAGCTGGCTGGGGATGAAACTGGTGGTGATCTCCTCATGATCAAATTACTCGCCATGATGCTGATCCTTGTCGGATTGGCGACCGGACAAACCACGAGAGTAATAATCATCGACAGTAGCGGCAATCAGACCTTTGGCACTATGTCCAATGGGAACGTGTACTTCCAGGATTCAAATGGGCACACTACCTACGGCACGATTCGTGACGGGAACGTCTTTTTGACTACCGAGAAAGGTGAGATTACCTTCGGAACAGTAAAAGATGGAACGGTCTTTCTCACCGACCAGAAGGGTATCAGTACAGGCACAATTCGTGGTGGCAACATCTTTCTGAGCAACAGCAACGGCAGTATCACCACCGGTACTTACAGTAGTTCCGGGGCGTTTACCACGACGACGTCGACCTCAGGAGACAGTTCAAATCAGGTGATTGATTCCGATGCGAGACGGCAGGCGCAACTTGATGATGATGTTGCGCGGCGCACGGCGGATTTTCAAGACGGTTACACGGTCGGGCAAGCGATTGGAAAGAGCATTGGATCGGCCATCGAGATGCGTCGCATTGCGTCCTTTTGTAACAAGCAGGGGGATGCGGCCTCTTGGATATACGGGGACGGTTCGGTTGTAACTTGCGGGTCAGTGAATGCTGGCCACCCCGAGAGAGTATGGCCTCGGAGCCCATCCGTATTTCCGACAAATCGGCCGGATTCGAATCCAGTTCTAGACGAAAAGGAAATGAAAGGTGAGATCGAAGACCTCAGGAAACAGAGTTATGACTCGCTGGAGTCGGTCAGGCTGAGTATTGCCAAGCTAGCCTCGAGCGCTTCCTCCCCGAATGCTCTAGTGCTCCTAGAAGACGAAAAGAACAGTTGGAGCAAGATGCGTGACATTTATTGCGGAGGTTTTTCTGGGGCAATCTATACGGACTTGGAGAATCAAACGCGTACCTGCGCCAAGTAGCTGTGGTCCTAATCAAGCGAGGTGGCTGGTTTGAATCAAGGGCAACTTAGACTTTGCAGATGTGGCGAATGATCGAGTTCTAGCCGTATCGAGTGAGAATAATGGCTGAACATGCGTGGCTAAACAGATTCCTTCCGACTTGGGCGTGGTTTGTACTGCTTGCGATTGGTATATACGTCGCGTCTATCGCCGGCAAGGCATTGCACCCGGATGCGACCGCACTGCCCCAGAGCGCTCCGATAGAATCAACCTCGCAGCCGTCCGCACCGGCACAATCAAGCTCTCAACCGTCTTCCCCGCGTCCGCTCTACCCAGGGTTCGATCCGTCGCTGTGGCCTCCGAAGGGAACGCCTTCCTTTGACGGAGAGCCCTGTTCTCGTGGCTGTAGTGGCCTTCTGGCTGGTTATGACTGGGCAGAAAAGAACTCCATCACGGACAAAGAGGACTGCAACAAAGCTGGCGAACACTACAACTCGCCGTATTTCGCTTCAGGCTGCCGGAGGTATATCGACGACGGAAGGTATGAGAACCAATGATAACCGTCACGCAGCTGCAACAGTTCATATTCTGTACTGCTTGGATGTGGCCGCTCGGAGTGGTGCTCTCCAACGCCTACTCTGATTCCTCAAATGTTGGGGGTGGGTTGCTCTTTGGCGCTGCTTGGCTATTCTGTGGGATTCGATTATTCGCCAAGGGTCGCTGGCCATTCAACAAATCTGCACAATAACGGGAAAGGGTCACGATGAGCGCTGAAAAGGAGATTTTGAAGAAGATCGTGTGGCACTTAGAGACGCTTTCAATGAGTGTTGCAGCCTTGGAAAAACACGCGGAAGGGCAAGGACTGAAAGGCAACCTGCAAACAGACCTGAAGCAGGCTGCCCAACGTTCTCAAGCCGCAGCCTTCGTCGAACTGAAGACTCTAATTGATGCCATTCCTGACGGGACATAGCAGTGCCATGCGCAGATCACTTGCTCGGCCTGTCCGCATACCCACCTTTTTAGTTGCGCGGGGGTTGCGGACTCTTCCGTAATCTGCGGGATTCTGCCGAGCTAAGCCTCTGATTTTGTTTAGAATCAGCAGGCTTTGGCCGTCTCATAACCCGTAGGTCACTGGTTCGATTCCACTCACCGCCACCAATCAAATCAATCGGGCCGTCCCCAGACCTCTGAGCAGCGAGCCGCAGGACGCGGCGAGCGAGTTTTGAGCACAATTTAGCCACGAAAGGGGATAGCCAGCATGATTCTTAGTTACCACGTCACCTTCGGCGTTCCCATCCACCTTGAACTTGCGGAGCAGTGGGGACCATGCGTTGAACTTGAAGCCCTCGAATTTATCGCCGGCGCCCCTATCGACTGGCAACTTGGCGATGATCCCATTCGTCCTGGTCTCCACGCCGGTCACCCCGCGATGCGCGGTTTCCATGACCTTCAAAGGGCCGGACTGTCTGGCGCACACGCGGCATTCCTGCGGCCAGCTTAGACCTCGAGACGCGAGGAATCGGTGACGCAACACTCCTCGTCTGGCTCAGGCCAGGCACCTACCCCGAAACCGGGAAGTGCGGAGCTTGACCCCCAACCATTGATCTACCCCAAGCGCCAAACGTGAGAGTGAGGCGGTCTCTCGCCGGTGAACGAAAGGCCCGAAAGACGCCCTGGCTAGCCGGGGCGTTATCTGGCTTGAACCAGAGAGAAGAACGATGACCCCAATTCAAGTAGGCACGTCGTGGCGGATCAAACTGGCAGACGGTACCGAGACAGGATGGTACATGACTCGGGAGCGCGCTGTTGCGGGGATCGACAAGCTAAGCGCGGCCAGAGTGAGAAAAGAGCACCGCGCGAAGGTTTTGGCCCAATTGCGAGCCGAGGCGTACACCCCACCCACCATGACGCAGAACCAGGAGCAAGTTCGATGACCACCGAAGAGAAGTTGGCACGGCTGAAGAACCGCAGTACGCGGTACGAGATAGTGCTGACCAACGGCACAGGCACCAAGTTTCTTGTGCTGTACACAGCGCAGCACTCCTACCGCGGACTCGTCGCGGCCATACGCCAGAGGTATGACGCCATTCTCGCCAAGACCGGTGGGGAATTGCCCAACGCTGCGAAGCCAGGCCAACTATTCGCCGGCAACGAGTGGCGCTGCTTCTTCTCCGGCCGCACCCAACGCGACGCAATCATCGCGGGTGAGTTGTTCTTTGCCGAAGTCGCAGCCTCCGCATAAACCATACCTCGCAGCACAACTCACACCCCCAGGAGCAGGTTTCATGGCCAAAGAAGCGACGCAGTATGTCTATATCCCGGAACTCGACAAAGAAGGGGAGCGGGCTCGTCTCACCCTGTTGACCGACAAACAATCAAGCGGCGGCATTTACTCAGCAGCCCAGATTGAGTTCGAGAGTCCGGACGGTGGAACCACATTTCTCCTCTGCGGAGACTTCCGCAAGAACGTGCTGAGAACGCCATCGCTGCGCGGCACCCAGAAGTCGATCGACACCCACCACGCCACAGCGTTCACGCCCGAGGCTATCGAAGCCCTGAAGATGGAGGCACTCGCGTTCTACGCTGACGCAGCAAAACGGTTTGCATAACCCCAACCTTGGCCGGGAGCGTCATCCCGGCTGCAATTTCATGGAAGGAAGTCGCGCCATGCTCAAGTTTTTCTACAACGGATTGAAGGCTAGTGATGGAAAGCTCGAAAAGGCCCATTACAGCGCTGGCCCGTATACACCAGAGAGCGGGCTGTCCGACGACACAATCTCCATCACCGCGCGCGAGTACATGCGCTTCAGTGCGGAGATTCAAGCGGCTTTTGTCGCCGTCAACCACACGGACACGATGAGCGATTTCTTTGATAAAGATCGCATCCGCGTAACGTCCTCCCACGCGCTCTATCCACAAGTCAAGGCGGCTTACCTCGCACAGCAAGCCAAGAGGGCAGCCAAAAGCCAGCGGTAGGCCGGAAAACATATTCAGGATTAGGCGGAGAACAACGCCGTCAATTTATTGCTGGAGGCAGCATGAAACGCATACTCAACGGTCGCGAGACCAACACGATACTTCACGCGCTCCGCTCGATGGCGGCAAATGCCAGGGACGACGTCCGAGACGCCTGCCATGACGCTTGCGACCACTTTATCGATGCACCGGCGCTTACCTCAGTCGAAATTGACGCGTTGTGCAAAGAGATCGGACTCGACTCTCTAACTTTCAGCATGGACGAGTAGCCGAATAGATCCACCCACCCCACCCTTCACAAAACCAGTGACGCGCTGCTTTCCCACGAAGACCGCCACGGCCACAATGCGGCTTCTGTGGCCGTCTTCACCTATTTTCGTAGTGACTCCGAAGGAGAATGCCAATTATGGCCGCTTTTGTCTACACGCCTGAAGAGGCGAAGGCCTTGCTCGATCGTTTGAGCCAGCCGTTTGCAATCCCTGATGTGAAGTGGCGCGTCACGCACAAGACGCAGGACGGGAAAAAGGGCTGCGTTGCCCCATATGCCGACCCTCGAGCGTACACTGCCCGGCTGAACGAAGTGTTCACCGCGGCCGGCTGGGCCTTTGAGTTGTCGAGTCAGACGACGATTGGGCTTACGCGGATGAGGGCAGGGAAGTGCGTCCCCACCGGAAAGGTCACCATCATTGCCACATTGGATATCTTCGGTATTGGCAAGAAGGCGTCGACCGGGGAGATGTGGGCCGATGACGACAACGCTGTGACGCGTGCGGAAGCCCAGGCGAAGAAGCGCGCAGCGTCGATGTTCGGGTTGGGTGAGTATTTCTACCGGTTCAAGGAGCTTGGAAGCGTGCTGTGGGTTCCGATTGACGATCGTGGGAATCCGACGAAGGTGCCGGATCTGCCGGGATGGGCGCTTCCTGCTGGAACGAGGCCGAAGACAAGCTCCGCACCGACCGCAAGCCGTTCGACGGCGCCGGTACGGCAACAGGTCGCGCGCCCGCAAAGCGTGCAACCTGAGCAAACTGTCCCGGTGGTGGGATCGCCGCAAGTGGCGCAAGCGGCTGTGGCGCAACCGGCGGCAGCGGCCAAGACAACTCCTCCGCCGCAGCAGAACCAGAACCAGGTCCACTCCATCAGTGAGCCAGAGAAGAAATTTCGTGCTGCCCGCAAGGTGCAGGAGACCATTCTCGGCGTTGATCTGGCGAACAATATCCTCGAAATCTTGGCTGCAAAACTGGACGTCGGCGAGATTAAAGGGGAGAAGTTCGGCCTGGCCAAAACAAAGCTGGATGCGGCCGTTGCTCTCTTGACCAAAGTAAGGGAAGCGGCGGAGCGCACGCATCCATCGGCGCTGAGGAGCTTGCTCCTTCGTTACGAGTTGCGGGACCTGAACGCCATCCCTACGTTCCAGGTGCTCTACCGTATCGCCCTCGATATGCAAGTTGTGCCTGCGATCGAGAAACGCGCAGCCTAACCTAAGACGTGGACGAATAGCCAATTCGTCCACGTCAGGCCGCAGAGCTGCATCTGTTTCTATTCACATACTTCGAAGTCAGTCCCGCCCGGGCCTCGAGCTAGGTCGGCCCTAGCCACCCAACATCAACTAACCAGTACCCAGCCCCCACGCAAGGAGCAACGGATATATGGTAAACTCTGACATTAGTTTGGCGTGACTTCCGTTTCGGGGGTTCACGTCGAATGGGATGCCTCCTCGGAGGGTTCCGAGCTTCAACCCAATAAATCGACGATTAACCCCAATAAATCGACTTCTGCATCAATAGATTGATCACTACGGCCGCTCTTTCGAGAGCGGACGTCTTGCGTTTATTCCCGTTTCTTCTGAATATACCACTGCCACTCTGTATACTAGCTACGAGCAGAAGGAGCCTCAATGTCGGGTTTAGTACTTCTCATTGCTGGACCTTCGGGCTCAGGAAAAACAACTGTGACACGGGGACTTGTGAACCGTGTTCCGTTCCTGACCAGGGCAATCACTGTCACAACCCGGCTGCCACGGCCAGGTGAAGCATCTGGCGAAGATTATCACTTCGTCTCCCCAGAGCGGTTCGCTGAGATGAATCGCGCCGGCGCCCTGATCGAGTGCGCTGAAACCTACACCGAGAATTACGGGATTCCACGTGCCGTCTTGGCAGGGACGTGCGATCGGGCTCTCATCCTCACAAGTGGCGGTGCCCTCGCTCTTCGGCAGCGGTTTCCAAACTCCATTAGCATCTTTATCCAGCCGGCATCGGCGGCAGCCGCGGCGGCGCGAATCGTCGAGCGGAACTGCCCGAACAGCGAGTATCGCATCGGTGGCTACGAGCAGGAAGTTGCCGCGTCCTCTCAATTCGACCGAGTCTTTCTGAACGAGGATTTCGATGAAACCCTGGAGCAAATCGAAGACTTCTACCTCAGGGCGAGGCGGCAAAGGCCCCACTACGGTCGCCCCGCGCACAAGTTCGACAAAGGCTCATCAGGATACGGGACGGCCGGTGGTCCCGAACTCTGCGCGCCACGTTTGGAGACCAACGCAAAGCCTGGCTCCCCCTGTCACAATTGCCTCCAGGGGAGCTTCGGATTGATGGCCGACGTGTATCCCAACTGGTTCCGGCCCTACAAGGCGATCAAGGTCCCAGGTCCGCGTTCGGTCAAGAAGTTCTGCGCACGGGCAGCAAGCCTGGGGCGCAGTGTCCCCACGCCGGCGATGGTCCCGACCGAAGTCACGACGGAGCCGGAACTGGTCAATGCCATCAGTGACGACAAGCTAAGACGGAGCGCGTAGCCTCGCTCCTTGAGTTTCCTTCCGATTTCATCAAGTCAAGATTCCTGCCGACGCTTCGATGCCCGTGTGCTCAGCTCGCAGGAACCAGCGCAAGGACGGACCTTCGTCCCTATGGCACCCAAAGAAGCTCGCTCACGGTCAGACGAAACCGTGTGTGAGTGGGGTGCCGCGCTTCAATTCTCCCCGCTCGGTTCCCGAGGGATAAACTCACAGATAGTCCTGAAAACTGCAAGACTGACGATGAGAATACTTAAAGCGGCTGACCGAGCAGTGACGGTGCCACCGGCGGCCGAATGCACCGTCAATGGCTTGGACGAGTTAAAGGACTGTCTTTACCACGTCAACCTAATTGTGCAAAAAGCGATGGCTGATCCACATCGATGAAGCTTGATCTTGAACTCAGCCGTAGTGCCCAAGGGCAGCCTTGGGATGACGTATAGGTAGGCCCGATCCCCCGGGGTCTCAAGAATAGCCGTAAGGCTGTTACCTAACGCAGTTTATTGAATTGGAGATGGGAATTGCCAACAATTAGTAGGTTCTACGGGATAGTGATTCGCATGTACTTCGGCGACCATGTTCCCCCGCACTTGCACGCCGTCTATGCGGAATTTGAGGCTGTGTTCGACATCCGGAGCTCTGCTATCATCGAGGGCAAGTTGCCCTACCGCGCGACGGGCCTCGTGCTGGAGTGGATCGAACTACACCGTACCGAACTCATGGAGGACTGGGAGCTATGCGTACAGAATCACATCCCCAAGAAGATTCACCCGCTACCCTAGCCATGCCGGAATGCGCACCGCGCTCGCCCTGGAGCGTGATCGAAGTCGAAGCTCTTTCGGGGTTCCGTCTGCGGGTTGCATTCGCCGATGGCCTTGCCGGAGTGGTTGACATGTCCGCCCTGGTGCATTCTCCAGCGGCTGGGGTCTTCGCAGTACTCCGTGACCCATCTCTGTTCGCGCAGGTCGCACTTGATTACGGTGCCGTCTCCTGGCCCGGCGAGTTGGACCTTGCCCCCGACGCCATGCACGCGGCGATCCAGGAGCGGGGAGAGTGGCGATTATAGAGAATGTGGTATCCGTGTTCGGCGCCAGACGGAGCCACCAATCGACTCCGTTGAAGCAGCGACTCAAAGAATAGATGGGATACGTATGGGGTTGATCAAAAAGAGGCCGCATTGCTGCGGCGGGAGGGAACTTCTGCGCCAAATCCCAAACTAGACAAAATCTATCCATCATGAGACACTGGCTTCACGGAGGAGCTTCGTATGGCTACCTATCCTTCCTACGCCGCACCAGGTTATCAGTTCGATGCCACGCCCGATCTCAGCCGTCTTGAGACGCGGGAACGTCTAAGTCAATCGTCCATCGATGGGTTCTTCGCGATCATGGACAAGTGGCATGTGTCCATCGAGAGGGCAGGGGACTTGCTCGGAGGCATGCCCCGGTCCAGCATTTACAAACTGAAGTCGGCCGCCGGAACGCTTCGCCAGGACGAACTCACTCGGATATCTTATGTTGTCGGGATCTATAAAGCCCTGCATATTCTTTTGCCCGACGAGTTCGCCGACAAGTGGGTGAATCAGCCAAATGACAACTTCTTATTCAGTGGTCTGACCCCTCTCGACTATATTGTGCGAGCGGGGATCCCGGGATTGCAGCAGGTCCGGAGTCTGGTCGATGCAGCGCGAGGCGGACATTAATTGGCTCACCTGGATCTGTTTAGCCAAGCCGGCACTCACAGATTGATCCCTACAAAGTTTAGCGGCGAGAGCGTTCTTGAGACTCTGCCACTTCCACCTGGAGTGCTGGCCGATCTAAGCGAGCTTGATGCCGCAACCAACGAACGTAAAATCGCAGAGGGCGGAGGGAACAGGGCAATCGGCCCGGGCGAACTACTCTACGGCGTTCCCGAGGCGCAGATCGTCAACGCGGCCTTTTCCCACCCAGGTCCACACGGGGGCCGGTTTCACAGTGCGCAGCGGGGCGCCTGGTACGCAGGTGTAGAGCTGGAAACCTCAGTTGCGGAGGTGGCCTTTCACAAGAGACGATTTCTCGAAGATGCGCGCATGACTGGCCAGCATGCTTTTGACTATATGGAATTCCTCGCTGATTTCTCCGGTGACTTCCATTACCTTGACCCCACGGAGTTCGACGCCTGCCTGCAGCCGGATCCCATTCCGCAATGCTACGGTGCGTCACAGGCTCTCGCGAATACGCTGCTGTATACAGGCTCAATTGGGATCGTCTATCCGAGCGTCCGCCACCCCTCTGGTACGTGCATTGCGTGCTTCCGGCCAGCCCTGGTCTTCCACCCTCGCCGCGGTCAGGAGTATCGGATCACGCTGCAAACTGGGACAAACGCAATCTCCTATGAAAATGTCGTCCGTCCGCTTTGAACATCAACCAGTCACTCGGCGCAGTTGATGCGGGATTCGGTGGTGGGTCAGTTTGAAGTCCCGGGCAATGAAACACAAATAGAAGTCCTACGCGCCCGGGACACCTTTCTGAGTGAGAAAGCACGCGCGGACATCAGCATGGATTGGAGCCCGACTCTCAAATGACAATCCTCAACACACTGTCTAGAATTGCCTGCCGCGCTGGCCTGATAAGCTCGCGGGATATTTCCTCGCGGGTCAGCAGCTCGCCGGCCGCTTCAGCAGCGCCAGCAGCACCTGAAATGGCTGCGCGTTCAACCGGATGCGAATGCCCTGCCTGCGAAGCTCTCCAGTGGAGGCGTCCGCTTCGAAGGCGCCGAAGCGATGGCGGCGGGCTGCAGGCGATTCGGTCATATCTTTCCGGGATCAGTGTATCCGATCAAGCAGCCGATCCAGCGCGGCGGCATAATGTACAACTTCTGCGAACTCCAGTACCTGCAAGCACTTGCCGAGTGACAAACAAGTGAGGTTCCGTGTATTGCGCTGGAGGGCCGGCGAGGGGCATGGTGCTGTGGCATGAATCGCCTGCAAATCTCGAACTCCCAAAACCTCTCCATCCTCTGCGGACTGCTGCTGATGGCCGCCTCCGGCCGGGTTGTGGCAGAGCCCACGCCTGCGGCAGTTTCAGGCTTCAACTCCTATGTCGCCGGAGTTGAGTCGCGACTCGCGCAGCAGCATCGGTCAAGCGACGCGTTCCTCGCTCCCGTGGCTGCGGACCGCCTGCGCCGGGGCGAACTGATCGTCGAGCAGATCACGCCTTCCGCCAAATCGATACCTGCCGGGAGCGATGCTGTACGACTGGCGCGGGACGGCGTTTGTTCCCGGAGCCACAGCCGCCGACTTCGAGCGGTTGATGAAGGACTTCAACGCCTATCCGCAGCGCTTCGCCCCGCAGGTGCTCAGGCGAGGGTGCTGGCGCAGCAAGGCGATCGCATCCAGGTCGTGATGCGGGTGCGCCAGAAGCATGTCATCACGGTGGTGATGGATACGGCGTACGACGTCACCTTCGCGCGGCTGGATGCGCAACACGGGTACAGCATCTCCCGCAGCACCCAAATCTCCGAGATCGACGCGGCCGGGACGGCAAGCGAGCGTGTACTGAGTTCCAGCCAGGAACACGGCTTCCTGTGGCGGCTGAACACCTCCTGGAGCTATGAGGAACGCGACGGCGGACTGTACATGCAGATCGAGTCGGTCTCGCTGACGCGCTCCATCCCGACCGGCCTCGGCTGGTTGATCGGGCCATTCGTGGAGAGCGTACCCCGCGAATCGCTGGAGTTCACCTTGCGGGCAACCTGCAACGCACTGCGGAAGTAACAGCGGCACGGAAGCATTGGCACGAATTGCAGCAATCGGAAAGGACACGAACATGAGCGCACACACAGTGATCACCAGGGTTGAACCAGTGTTCACGACGGCGCGCCGGGTGAACCAGTCGCTGACCGCCTCGATGGAGATCCCCCAAAATGATCCGCAAAAACTTGCCCGCCACCCCAAAGCACCTACCAACTCAGTGCCTGTGAGAGATGCGGGCTAACGATATAACTTGCCGCCGTTCGTTTCCTGGAGAGATATGAAGAAAATCGAAGTCTTTCGCGCTTGGGGCAATATTCTCGCCGGTTTGCCTCCCTCCCTTTCGATTGAAATCACCAAGGAGTGCCCGCTACAGTGCCCGGGCTGCTATGCGTTCGATCCGGCGCATCTGGGAGGATCGACACAACTCCGCCAACTCTCCGACTTCAAGGGAGACGAGTTGGTAAGGAAAGTGCTTGCCGTCATTGACGAATACCGGCCGCTCCACGTCTCCCTGGTGGGTGGCGATCCACTTGTTCGCTACCGTGAGCTCGAATTGCTTTTACCGCAGATCGAGAGGCGCGGTGTGCATACCCAAGTGGTCACGAGTGCCTTCCGGGTTGTCCCGAGCACGTGGAAATCGTTCAAGAAACTCAATGTAGTGGTGTCCATTGATGGACTTCAACCGGAACATGACGAGAGACGCAAGCCAGCTATCTACGAACGTATCCTCAAGAACATCGCAGACGCAAAGGTAACGGTCCATTGCACGGTTACGTCGCAAATTGCGGAACGTCCGGGTTATCTTGACGAGTTCCTTGGCTTCTGGAGTGCCCGCCCGGAGGTTGCGAAAGTCTGGTTCAGCCTCTTCACGCCACAGAAAGGCGCGACCGACCCGGAGATACTTTCTCGCGAGCAGCGCCTTGTCGTGATGAACGAACTGCGCCGCCTTCGCCCACTCTTTCCGAAGCTCGACATGCACGACATCGTCATTGATGAGATCGCAAACCCGCCATCCAATCCGGAAGAGTGTATTTTCGCCCGCACCACAGAGACCATTTCCGCCGACCTGACAACGAAGATCACGCCTTGTCAGTTCGGTGGCGTTCCGGATTGCTCACAGTGTGGTTGCATCGCTTCGATGGGCCTCGCAGCGGTTGGGCACTACAAAGTAGTCGGCAATCTCACAGCAGGCGACCTCTTCATGGCTTCAGACCGATTCGGCAAGCGTTTGCGAAAGCTTAGAGATGCATTTTCGGGAAGGCCCGCAGTCCATCCCGAGGCTGCTCCGTTCAAGATTTTGTAAAGCATTCACGTTGGTCAGTCTCAGAGGGAACAGTGATGGGAAGCATCCCAATTAGCGAGCCAGAGTTGCGGCGGGAGCTAGTGCGCTTCAGCAAATGGCTGTCGCGCCTCGGCTTCATGCCGGGAACATCCGGAAATCTCTCGGCTCGCCTCGATGAGGGTCGATTGCTGGTTACGCCAACGGGAATGAGCAAATTCTTGCTAAAGCCTTCGGACATGGTCATCGTCGACCTTCAAGGCCGGTTGCTCTCCGGCACCCGTATAGTAACGAGCGAGGTATGTATGCATCTCGTGGTATATGAGATGAGGAAGGATATCTTGGCGGTGATCCACTCACATCCTCCGATTGCGACTGGCTTTGCCTGCGCTGGCAGGGGACTTGACCAGGTGCTTTGTCAGGAGGGGGTGATGACGCTAGGAGCGGTGCCTTTAGCCGAGTACGCTACAACAGGAACCGACGAGGTAGCTGCGAGTCTACGCCCGTTCATCTGCGGCCACGAGGCAATCCTTATGGCAAATCATGGTGCGGTGACCTATGGCAGCGGTCTTTTGGAAGCTTTCCTGAGAATGGAGACGGTCGAACATCTCGCGCATATCGAGCTGGTCGCACATCAACTGGGATCACCTAGATGTGAGATTTCAATAGGTTGTTGTCCATTCGATCGAGAACTGGGAAGCTGAAGTTGCGAACAAGCAGCGACTCAGGAGACCGAATGGACTATCACTATCATGCTCGACTGACGATTGTTCGTCGAGAGCAGCTTGCGAAGAGTGTTTTGGATGGCCGGCTGAGCTTGAAGGAGGCCGAGGCCGAGTTCAAGCTCAGCCGGCAGAGCGCAGCCAAGTGGGTCAGGCGGTATCGGGACCATGGCGTGGCCGGGCTGAGAGACCGCAGTTCGCGGCCTCATCGGTCGCCACGCAGCACCTCGGAGGAGAGGATCATGCAGGTCGAGCGACTGAGACGACAGCGTTGGACCGGGGTGCGGATCGCCCAGCAGCTTGGGCTCAGTCCGGCCACGGTCAGCCGCGTGCTGCGGCGGCTGAAGTTGAGTCGCATCCGCGATATCGAACCTCAACTGCCGCCCAACCGCTATGAACACGCTGCTCCGGGCGATCTGCTCCACCTCGATATCAAGCGCCTGGTGCGCATCCAGCGGCCTTCGCACCGCGTCACCGGCGACCGCCGGGATGGCGTCAAGGGCATCGGCGCCGAGTTCCTGCATGTCGCCGTCGACGACCACTCGCGGCTCGCCTTCACCGCCATGTATCCGGACCAGACCGAGCGCAGCTCCACCCATTTTCTGGCCCAGGCGGTGGCCTGGTACGGCCAACTCGGCATCCGCATCCGCAAGCTCCTCACCGACAACGGGCCTTGTTACAAAGCCAACAACTTCGCCCGTTCCTGCGCCAGGCTCGGCTTGAAACATCGCCGAACCCGGCCTTACACACCGCGCACCAACGGAAAAGCCGAACGCTTCATCAAAACCGTCATCAATGAATGGGCCTACGCTTATACCTTCCAGAACTCAGCAGACCGGACCGCTTCGCTTCCGGCCTGGACCCACCAATACAACTGGCACAGGCCCCACGCCAGCCTCAACCATCAACCCCCCATCAGCAGAGCAGCTCTCGATGACAACAACCTCTTGACTAATCACACCTAGACCTCTCAGCGTGAATCAAATTGAACAGGTCCGCCTGGCAAAGGCCAGGTATCTGCAAAATGTCAACATTCCGAATAGCTTGAAACACTAGCCAGAATCTGGAGCAGACCGTGCTCACTACAGGCTTGTATCGCGCTTGCGAGCGTGGCTGAGTCAAGACTCTCCGAACTGCCTGTAACGTCCCCCATTTTCAGCAAGTTCGTGTCGGCGCGACTCCGGGCACGGTGAACTTTGCCTTCTCCTGCTCGAAATCTTTCGCCCCGAATCCCCCCAGTCCTCGCCCAGCCGTCCAGCCTGCTACTTCGGCTGCTCAGCATCTGGCTTCGGCTTCTCCGAGAGCCCAAGCGCACGCCCTACATGCCACGCCGAAATCCCTAACGCGTGCACCGTCCGGCGATAGCTGACCCCCAGCGCGCTCCCTGTCGAATCTTCCGCAACCGAAATCGCGCCGCCCGTGGAGTCAGTCGCCACTCCTAGCGAGGAAGCCGTCTCCGAAGCACCCTTCGCCATCGCGCCCTCGGTCGCACTGCTGATTGCAATTACGCCCTGCGCCGGGTGTCGTCCCGGATTGAACCACGCGATCTCGGTCGCAGGCAGCCGCTCAAGCCGAGCCACCGGCTCCTCCGGAAAATCTGTCTGTTCCATCTTGAATTTCAGGGGCCACGCGCTCGACGAAATGAACGCCGACCCATTCATGGGATGCCCTTGCTCCCCCAGATTGATCACCTGCCCGGGCGGCAGCGGCATCATCGCCTCGCACCGGTCCGCCCCGCAACCCCGCTGGCAGAGTCGCTCGTCGAGATACGACGCGTGCTTCCCCGGCGAGATCCAAATCTGGGCACCCTTGTCTTCCGCATGCAGCGTAGAAGCACGCGCAATCTGGCTCACATCGCACACCGTCTGCTCGTGCGCCGCTGCATACCAGTAAATCGCCTTCCAGGCAGCCTGCTCCATGTCGCTCTGCGAAGCTCGCACCAGCACGGCGACATGCTCCGTGTCCAGCGGATGGCTGTGCTCCCCACAGTCCAGCCGCCACAGATGGTAATAGTGCAATTCCACCTCAGGCTCCCCACCACCCTCCGGCCCCGCCGCCGCCCGCACCAGAGGAAACGCCTGGCCGTAGATTGTTCCGTCCTCGGCCTCCACCGTCGGCACTCTCAAGTTGGGTGCAAACTCCGCCGGCAGGTTGGAGCAGTCGTTCCGCCCCACCATGAACCTCGGCGCGAACTGCTCCAGCAACCGCTGCTCCAGCGCATCACTCAACCCGTCCGCATCAGAATCAATGGACGTTGCGGCAGTCTTCGCTGGCGCTTGGCAACGCAAATCCTTGACCGGTAAAAACAGCAGAGCGGCGGCAGCCAAACCCAAAACCAAATGCATCCCCAAATTGTATGCCGCTCTCGCCCCGCCCGATCCGCAATCGCGGCCCATCTATCCGACAATTCAACGCTGGCATGTACTACGGAGACGCAGCGGTGCTGAGCGAAATCGAAGAATTGGAACATCTTCCGAATTGCCTCAAATGTCTTCGGCAAGTTCAGGCATTCACTTCAAATTGACCCACTACCTGGGATTCCAATCCGGAAATAAACTTAGCTCCTATTGATCGTCGGGACGGCCAGACTCGAACTGACGATCCTCTGTTCCCAAAGCAGGTCACACCGTTTGTGGAAATCTGTTGAAATTCAGTGGAAATAAGCGATTTCAATAGAATAAGTTACCGTTTCTTCGCCCAGACCTGTTGAGCTTTGTGGTTCTGGGGTGCTTTGACCGCTACAAAATCGACTTCCATGTAGCTGCGGTGTCAAGGGCGTTTCTTTATTGGGAACCGGACTCGTGCTGCAACCGCCTGTGCCGTGCTTCCATCCGCACTCTCGTAGGGCCATTGTGGGTTGCACCCTGGTGCATGTAAGTGTTCCTCGTTCAGGGGCGGGTGCTGCCATCTACAGGGCGGTCTGGGGCTGAGCCAGTGTTGCAGGTTCAGTCCTGACCAGTCGATTTTTCGCAGTCACCCGAACTCGGCTTCAGCTCGATCCATTTCCCGTCTTGCTTCTCCCTTCATAGGGTTTTTTTTCATGCCGCCTGCGCGATCCCGTAGAGCGGTTCGTAGACCTGGCCCGTCACCCAGAGCTTGTGCAGCAGGACCGCCAGCTTCCTGGCCACCGCGATGACGGCCCTGCGCTTGCCGTTCTTGCCACCGCGCGAGGCCAGTTCCAACCCCCAGCGCCGGAGCCGGCTGTCGGATGCCAGAGAGCTCAGCATGTACTGTGCGCTCTGCACCAGCAACCTGCGCAGATGGCCACTGCCCGCCTTGGTGATCCGCAGCTGCGGTGCGCTCGCCCCGGACTCCGACTGCTTCGGCCGCAGGCCAAGGTAGCTGCCTACCGCACGGCTGTTGGGGAAGCGGCGCGGATCGTCCAGGGTCAGCACGTAGGTTAGCGAGACCAGCGGGCCCACGCCCTGCACCTGCTGCAACAACATCGTCTCCGGATACTCCTTCGCAGCCAACGAGCGGACCTTGAGATCGCACCTCTTAATCTGCTCGCTCAAGGCGCGCACGCTGGCCAACAGCGGTCGTAGCGCGGCCTGCAGTTCGCGCGGCACGGAGTCCTTCATCCTGCTGGCAAAGACGGCGGTGGTGCATTTCGGCAGACGCCCGCCCATCGCCTTCACCATCCCGCGGCAGGCGTTGATCAACTGCGTTCGCGCGGTCACCAGCGCGTCCCGCCCACGGATGACGGCCAGGTCAGCCTGTGTACTGCCGCGCCGGTGCTGCACAGGAGAGAGCAACTCGACATCCGCCCGCCCCAGCCGCGCCAGCATGCGCGCATCCAAGCGGTCGTTCTTGCGATCGCTCTCGTAGATCATCCGCAGCTTGCGGGCGTTGGCCACCACCACAGAGTGGCCAACGCCCTCCAACAAGCGGCTCACCCAGGGCGAGTGTGTGCCCGTCTCGATCACGATTCGCGCGGGAGGGAGAGGCCCGAACTTCGCGAGCAATCTATCGGCGTTGCTCCGCACACGATCCTCTTCGAGGACCACGCCGGCCTCATCCAGCACACAGTAACGGCTCCATCGGTCACCCAGATCCAGCCCGATCACCACGCCGCGGTTGCACGTCGCCGCCCCTGCTCCTGTCTCTGTCATCTGCTGCATCACTGCCTCCTCGCGCAGGGAAATATCCCTTCGCTCAAGCCTACCGGTGGTCCCTTGAGGCAATCGCAGCTACATTTTTATCTACAGCAGGGCATGGCCCGACGAGGACCTGGCGAAAGTGAACTACCGAAATCGAGACTTTTCAAGAACTCCCGTGATCACTTCCGAATAGTCTGTAATTCGAGAGCCAACTCGCGTGGCGACGTGACCAGAGCGTGAGCTGGGTTCTCAGTGCTTCTTGAATCGATTCCAATCCTTTTCGACGACGTCGGCCATACGCGCTGCCGCATCCCGCAGCCATCGGGCCTTCCTCTTCCCCAGATCTTGGAGAATGTTGGCGGCCTGTCGCTTGGTCCCCAAGTGGACGTTGGCCGCCTCCGATCCCATCGCATGCAAGATCATGTGCTCATCTCTGTGCCGAGGCAGAGTTTGAATATCGATCGGATTTGAGTCCGGGGAAAGACGACGAATCAACCATGATCCTTGAATCACCTGGAACGGGTCAGGGGATCGCACCGCAGATGTGATCGCATCCTGATAATAGGACTGACGATGCCCAATCTCGCACTTCAGCCATACGCAGGCAGAAGGTAGCATCGACTTCGCCTCACGCGCTACACAACCACCCTGCCAGTCCCCAATCGCCACGAATCGTTGTTGGCCGAGACTCCCCAATCCCGCCTGCCGCCGAACCACCTTGTATTGCATTCGCGGGTCGGGCAAGGTTTTTTCCAGCGCACGCTTGACGTCGGCAGCCAGCGGCTGCCGGGTAGAGGGCAATCGGTTCAGTTTTCCCCAGAAGTTAGTCGGCGGCTTGAAACTGTCGACCCCCAGTTTCCCGAGCTTCTGCTCATGTTCCTCCAGAACAATCGGACGGCCCCCCTCGCGAAGAGATTTCGAGTATCCCTCCAGAATGGCGTCGCATCCCTCTTTCATCTTGATCGACAACCCCTCAGCATCGATTACGATCTTCATGCTGGCCGCCAGACGCACCAAGTCATTGGTATAGGCCATCCTGTACGACTCGTCGAAATCGTCAACTCCCCAACACAGGCGACCTTCAACATCCCGCCAAGTCCCGAAACTGTTTACGTGCAGGTCCGCCACGGCGAGGACCTGGGGCGCGTCACACAGATCGGCACAAACGGACGGCCACAGTTGAGCCCACCTGTAGAAGGTACCCCGCAAGAAGAGGAAGGGACTCAGCTTCATCTGCTCGTGCTTCGAACGAAGATCTGAGGCAATAACCGTGGTGCAACCCCGCATCCACTTCTCGTAACTGGAGGTGGCCTCGTTTATATCAACTTCACCGCGCTTGGCCGGCCTGGAACGAGCCGGTCTGCGATCACGCTTCCTGTTCTTCATTTCCCACCAAGGAGACTCCCTAATCTACTGTCCGATCCAGGGGCTGTCGCTTCGCAACTCACTACGCGCGTCATCAAGAAAGGCGCAAATTGACCGCTCCGCCGACGGGCGGGTCGACTGACTCAGTCACCAGCGTCATCCCAGCCCGCCTTCTTAGCAGCTTTCGATTCCTTCTTATCTGATTTGCCCATTTCCGGTCTCGGGCTCTTCTTAGAAGCGGACTTGTCTTTGGCGCTATCGATCGCATCCCCGACGACCTGCTCCACTGTCCGCCCGGTGATACCTTTGTTTACAGCTTTCCTGACGGCCTTTTCTACCTTCTTTAACGCCTTCTTTTTTGCCCTTTCTTTAGCCATCGTCAAATCCCTCTTGCGGGCGGGGTCCGTGCGCCGTATCGGCAATCTGCTCGCCCGTTTGTTCAAACATGGAGCTGAGCCATGATCTCAGGACTTCCCTCGACTCCGAGTTTGATGTTGATTCGCTTATTCTCCGACAGCCTTTTCAACCTTGCCGACAAAACTTTGAACTTTGCCAGCGTTTTTCTCAGCTCTGCCATCGGCCTCCAGGTTTGGGCTGCTGGTAAGTTCGCCAGCCTTCTGCTTGATTGCGCCTTTGACTTCGTGTAACTTGCCCGTTGTCTTATCGTCCGTGCTCGGTTTCATCATGATTCTCTCCTCTGTTCGGTGATTGTTTTCGATTCGTTGAGGTCCGTGGACTGCTCCTTGCGCCTTGACTGTCTGCGACCAGGTGGCCCTCTTTGGGGAAGTTTCCTTGCCTGATATAGAGCCCTGTATCGATCAGTATCGAATGATGCGGCTGCTGAATGTTGGTCGAAATTGCTCACCGGGACGTGCGCAGGCGTGTAGCCGGGTCCATGATTTGCCGGGGTATTTGTCTGAAACGCACCAGCAGGGTGTCGACCGTTCTTAAGGTACTTCGTGGACTGCCGAGCCTATAGGTCTGTCAGGATTACGCTCGGACATTTGATCAAGCAGGACCACAGTTTCACTGGCGGCGGGGGCTGTAATGTTCAATATTGCTCACTTTTGCGGAAACATTTTGGCGTCTCCTCGGTCACATGATCCCACTATGGAGTCAGATGAAGCGCCCGGGGATACTGCCGCCGGGGCAACCAGCTTGCGAGTATCATTGCGGCAGACGCCTCACGTTCGAGGCGAGCGTAGCGTGTTGAGAAAGAGCGGAATCGATGCCTCCTCCACAAAAGACGCGAGATTTGGCCCGCAGCCTCGTTGCTTGCGAGGCCGATGCAAGTACGTCCCTGCATGCCGAACCTGCAACTGTGCGCGTCTACGAAAGGCTGCGCCGGCAGCTCGGCGCACCCGTGGGAGCTGACGGTTTTCAAGCTCTCGCCTCCCGTGCTTTGGCTCTTGCCAAGTCGGAATCTCCCCGGCTCAGCGCAGTGCAGGTAACCGCGAATGGAGGCTTGCGCGGTCTCGGCGAAGTTGAATCCCAGACGGACTCGGATGAGAGTGGCGAGGCCGGAATCATTCTGATTGCGCAACTTCTCGGCCTGTTTCTTACCCTCCTTGGCGAGACAACAACTCTGCGTTTGATAGAAGATTTGAGGCTTCAGGTTGACGTCAGGGCAGAACCGGCCACCACCACAGAGGACACAACAGCCTCAGCGGCCGATGGACCGGTAATGGCTGCGGCATTCGAGGACCTTCTGCGAGAAATTGATCGACTGAGGAGTGTGAGCAAGAATATAGAAATTCTGGCAGACAAACATCCAAGCATGCAAGATGGACTCGTGAGTGTTGCGGGAAACATTCGCAGTATTGCCACTGTTCTGGACATTTTCACGCTCATCCGAAGCAAGGCCGGTGGCCCACAAGAAGAGGCACCTAACCTACAAACGAATCTCTACATGAATTGAGTTCCGCCAGCACTACATCCGACGCGGCTGGGGATTTCGGGCACCCTATCGCGAGAGCGCTAGCGAAAGGACAGAATCGCCGCCCTGATCCTCTTACGAAGCGCATAACGGCAATTGAAATCTGCTCTCTTGAACGATGCTGGGTTGAACATGACGGCTGCCCCAGGAATGCGAGATTTAGCCCATCGTCTTCTTACTTATGAAGCCGGTGCGACCACGACGTCCGAGCCAATGGAGTCCCCGACCCTTCGCGTCTATGAGAAGCTGCGCCAGAGTCTTGGTGAATCTGTTGGAGTAGCCGGTTTTCAATCGCTCGCCTCTCGTGCGTTGACGCTGGCCAAGCCGGAAGCTCCCAGTCTTGGCGCGGCGCGGGTTAGCTCGGATGGATCTCTACAGGGTCTGGGCGAGATTGAGACTCAAATCGACATCGACAAGGATCGGGCTGGCGAGGGAGAAATCATTCTCATCGCCCGCTTACTCGGATTGCTTCGTATCTTCCTTGGCGAAGCCTTAACACTAAGCCTGCTGCGAAATGCGTGGCCAGGCGACGCCTTTGACGATCGAAATGCGGGAAACGGGAGAAAAGCTTGAGCACCCAAGACAGAGTGAAGATCAACAAACTGCCCACCGGAGTTCTGGGTCTTGACGAGATTGTGGGTGGCGGTCTCCCAGAGTTTTCATTCAACATCATCGCGGGTGCACCGGGAAGCGGGAAAACGACGCTGGCACATCAGTTTGTGTTTGCCAATGCCACCCCCGAGCGTCCTGCACTCTATTTTACGGTCCTGGGCGAATCCGCCATCAAAATGCTGCGATACCAACAGCAGTACACGTTCTTCGACCCGGCCATGCTGCCGGGCTCCATTCGCTTTATCAACCTGAGCCAGGTTGTCTTGGAGAAGGATCTGGGCGCGGTCTTGGAGCAGATTACCAAAGAAGTTGAAAAGGCCAATCCCGCCGTCGTGGTTGTTGACTCCTTCCGCACTATGGTTCGGAAGCCGGAAAGCGACATGGACCTGCAATCCTTCATTCAACGGTTAGCCTTGTTTCTGGCTAGTTGGCAAGCTACGACTTTCCTGATTGGTGAATATGCGGAAGAGGAGCTGCGCGACAATCCTATCTTTACCGTTGCCGATGGTCTGTTCTGGCTGCGCCAAACGGCGGAGCGAAATTCGATTGTGCGGAAGTTGCAGATCATCAAACTGCGCGGTCAGGATTCTGTGCCAGGGCTGCACACATTCCGCATCACCGATGCCGGAGTACAAGCCTTCTCGCGCACTTTTGGGTTGAGCGGTCACGCGAAAAATCCGCCCAGCCATCGGCGTCTTTCCTTCGGCATCGCGGAGTTGGATAAGATGCTGGGTGGCGGCGTTCGCGAAGGCGATAGTGTCCTCGTAGCAGGGTCTTCGGGAACCGGTAAATCGGTCCTGGCAACCCAGTTCATCGCTGAAGGCATACGCCAAGGAGAGCCTGGAATTGTCGCGGTCTTTGAAGAACGTCCGCAAGCATATGCGGAGCGGGCCACCAGTCTAGGTTTGGATCTGGAAACACCACAGAAAGACGGGAAACTCACGATCCTCTATTTGCGTCCCCTGGATCTCTCGGTGGACGAGACCATGCACTCGATTCTCGACGCAGTGCAGAAGATTGGCGCCAAGCGCCTGGTGATCGATTCGCTCGCCGGCTTCGAAATGGCTCTATCGCCGGGCTTCCGCGCCGACTTTCGCGAATCGCTCTACCGCATGATCTTCGCTTTGACGGGAATCGGAGTAACGATTCTAAGCACGGTTGAAGTGGATGAGTCTTTCACTGAATTCCCGTTCAGTACCTACTCAATTTCTTTCCTCACCGATGACATCATCCGGCTGCGGTACGTATCCATCGATGGCCAGCTTCGCAAGATCATGGTGGTG